>VOFH01001081.1_pt1 | contig 246217 bp, 239 predicted proteins | sample 5384091 | NCBI WGS metagenome assembly VOFH01 (sample SAMN12384727, study PRJNA508395) | human gut metagenome | isolation source: healthy gut G | host: Homo sapiens
GAAGAAAATGCCATCACTCTGGCATCTACCGCCAACAACGCCCGCATGGTGGACGAAGCACTGGCAGACGCCATCCCCGTATCTCCCAAAGGAAAGATGATTTATCTGGTAGCACTGATTCTAGGCGTCGCTCTGCCGGTAGTCGTCATCTATATCATCGAGCTTTTTAAATACAAGATAGAAGGACGTGCCGATGTGGAAAAAATCACCTCCCTTCCCATTGTGGGCGATGTACCCCTGTCGGAAGATAAAGGAAAAGAAGAAAGCATTGTAGTACACGAAAACCAAAACGACCTGATGGCCGAAACTTTCCGTAATGTACGCACCAATGTACTTTATATGATGAAGAGTAACGAGAAAGTTATATTGGTTACCTCCACCACTACAGGAGAAGGCAAAACCTTTATCGCTTCCAATCTGGCTGTCAGTCTGGCTTTATTAGGAAAGAAAATCGTGATCGTGGGGCTTGACATCCGCAAGCCGAGCCTGAACAAAGCTTTCCAATTGTCACGCAAGGAACAAGGCATCAGCCAGTTCCTCGCTAATCCGGAACATACCGACCTGATGTCGCTGGTACAAGTTTCACGCATCAATGCCAACTTGCTTCAATCACATTAAAACACGGACACTGCTTTATCCATTCCTCGGGCTCGATCTCCCCATTGGCGTTCAGGTCCGGACTCAGATCCCGGTGGCCACACACACGGCTGCCGGGATACTGTTTCAATAACGTTTTCACCAACACCCGCATCGAATGTACCTGCCACTCCGTCCGGGTATCCTTGGGACGGCCCCTCGCGTCCAGCCCGCCTTCATAACAGATACCGATACTCGTCGCATTGTGCCCCTTGGCATGCGCCCCGATCTTCTCCACCGGACGGGTAGACACAATCCGCCCGTCCTTCCGGATATAGAAGTGGTATCCCGGCCCGTTGAATCCCCGCCTGCGATGGCAGACATCCAGATCGAACTCCGTAAAACACCGGTCTTCTCTCGTTGCCGAGCAATGAATCACAATCAAATCGATTTTCCTCATACTTCCCCCTTCATTTTTCGACATTCCTCCCACTGAGAAACATCAGGAATGCAATCACCCATTCCAAGATTCTTTGTAACTTCTTCATCGTTGTTTTGCTATATTAAGTTGTTTTACGTTTACACCACAGAGGACACAGAGCAACACAGAGTCTTTATTTTCAAGCTGATATAGAATCTTAATCCCCGGGACTATAGTATAGAGAATTTTAATTTCCGGATTTACAGAAAGGTCGCTGAAATTCCTCCTCTGTGAGACTCTGTGTCACTCTGTGGTCGGGTCATGCTGTCGGGTCATCCACAATATCCCCGTCCCCGCCGCCATCGCCTTTCTGCGCCGCCCGCGTACTCACCTTACTGAAATTGAGCGTCTTCATCGCATCCGCCAGCACAGGCCCCGGACGGAAGTTCACTCTCGCCTTGCTGATATTCGCCGCTTTGAACTCCTCCGCCTTCTCCGCTCCCCTGCTTCGCAGGCCCACCTGGAAGGTGCCGATATTCCCCAGCCTGACAATCTCTCCCCTCGACAGGCCATCCACCATTTCATCCTCCAGCGCCTTCAGCACCGCCACGACATCCGCCGAATGTACCGTACAGGCCTTTTCCACCCGGGTCGAGATCTCGTCCAGCCCCACATCGCCGCTGGCCTGTGCCTGGGCATAATACTTGGCGGGATCATCCTTCTTCAGCATGTTCTTGCGCGCCACTACCGAATACGTAACTTCTTTACTCATAATCGTACTTTCTTTTTAGAGTTAAACATCTGTTTTTCAATCACATTTCAAAGATACGACACCCCCGATGCGCCAACGACAAAGAAAGAGGACCGATGACAAAGTTTGAGGAAAAAAGAATATAAAAACACACTGCATTCCGGATATTTTTCCGTACATTTACAGTATGTAACAATCAGATAATCAAAGCCATGAACCAAAGAAAAGAAGAAGACACAACCGAAGCCGATTTCATCATCCGCTCGTACACCAAAGCCGAACTTGCACAGCTTTACTGCCCGGGACTCGACCCCGTGCTCGCCCTGCAGAAACTCTACCGCTGGATGCGTAAAAACACCGCCCTGACACAGGCACTGTCCGATGTCAATTACAACAAATACCGCCACAGCTTCCTTAAACGGGAAGTCCGGCTGATCGTGTATTACCTGGGAGAACCTTGAATTCACCACAGAGGGGAATTCACCACAGAGGGACACAGAGTCTCACAGAGTTTTTTTTCTAAAAGCATATCCAATGAAAATATAGATTCTCTGTGAGACTCTGTGTCCCTCTGTGGTGAAAAACACGAAAAAGACTTAGACGTTTCCCTCGAAACATCCAAGTCTTTTCCTCTAAACTCTTAAGTCTTTTCGGAAAAGGCTTAAGAGTTTTTTCATACATTCATTCGTTTGCTCCGGTGTTTTCCGAGGGCCAAAAGTCCAAGGGCCACTCTATGCGTCAGTCTCCCGCCAGCCCCGCCGCGTTCTGATATACATATCTCCCTCTTTATCAATAATTTTAAGCTCTATCGTCTTCCTGAACAGCCGTTTAAAAGTGGTTACCGGAATCCCCATCTCTACCGCCCGATCCATCGCATCCTTATAAGTAAAAGTTCCTGAAAAAGTCTGTAACACCGGACGCAACCTGAAATAAGGCTTCAGGGGCCCGGACTTACTCTCGCTCTTCCGCACACTGGTGGACAGCAGCAAGCTATGCTCCAACAACACATCCGTCATCAACATAGCGGTATGGAAATCCTCGTCCGAACATACATACTGCGGCATCGCCCAGGCGCACTCTCCCTTGCGAAGGGCAGTGAGCACCCCTGCTATCCGGCTCGCCATCAGCCCGTGACGAAGCACGATCGCTCCCGGCGAATCATCCCGCTCGTTCACCACCTCGGACAAGTGTGAGGAGAAACGAGACGTATGTTCCTCCCATTGTGCAGCCGTAAACGTAACCTCCGTGGGAGACTGAAGCAAGAACTGGTGCAACTCCAACAACCGGCCGCTCAGGCGGGCAAACATCGCCCGATGATCTTCACCTCCCTCCCGCGGGGCAGCCGAACGCCAACACCAATCGCTCTGGCCCGTATACACCAGGAAACGGCTGTACAAACCGTTCTCCAACGAAGGAATGAAACGCACCAGCTGGTTGGGAGTGCCGGCAAGGCACAACGCCAAATGCGGATTATGGGCCACCACCTGACGGCCGTTCACCTTGAAATCGGCCGAAACCACTTCGTGCTGAAAAGCCGCCCGAAACACATCATCGTGCTTTCCGTAATCATTCCGGATAGCTCCCGACACCATGTCCAGCTCCGTAGCATTGATGCAGCACCCCAGCTTGCCGCTCTCCTCCAATGCACTGATCAGCATACTCTTCGACACATTGGGCGAAAGCGTCAACAGCTTACGGACAGGCTCTTTGGGACGCAGCGAAAAGTCCGGCGAACGCTTTTCCGCCTGCGCCTTTTTCAACTCCAGCTCCCACTCAAAAAAAGGCCTTATCATACACCAGGCGCATCTCCTCGTTCTGCTTCTCATAATAGCGGTGAATCTCTCCGGGCAACAAGCCGGCCAGAGACACCACCCCCTTTCCGCCTCCCGCATGGGCTATCACCATGTAATACAGATGCGGCGAGTAATACACCTGATCGTACAATACACGCACCTCGGGCAGACAGGCGCTGATATTGGTGATCATCGCCATCAGCAACATATCGCGTTCCCGATAATTGCCGGCCGCCTTCACCCCCTGCGCAAGCAGATCAGGCAAATGCTCAAACACCTCTTCGGGAAAGTAAGGAGCCACCCGACGAAATTCTTCACTTTTTCCGAACAACACATCCTCCATATCCTCTTCACTCTCCCCCTCCTCTGGCGCATAGAGTGGCCCTTGGACTTTTGGCCCCTGACTCGCCATGACAGCGTCCGCCTTCCTGGCAGAAACATACTGATAACCAGACGATAATGTTTTCTCTATTTCTCCGCTCCCGAAATCAGCCTGCGCGTATTTCTCAACCACTGCTTTTTGCAGCAGCCGCATTTCTTCCGGCGAAAAACCTTTATACCGGGCAACACGTCCCAGCTTCAGCACAAACGCATGGCGCCCTCCCGCCACAAACGGATTCCGGGCATCAAAATCATTCAGGAAAACCTGCATAAAGCCATCCCCCGCTTCGGAAGCAACGCCCGCCGGACAAGCCTTGCCCACCGACTGCGCGGAACACTCCCCTTCCGCCTGCAACAGCCCGTCCACCTGCTCCCGCCACGGAAACACCCCGGCACCGGGATTATAGTACGCCTCCGGATCATACGAAGCGTAGCACGCCCGTCCCAGATCGCGGCACGACATATCGCAAGGATGCCCCAGCACCCGCTCCAACTCACGGGCAACGACAGGATAAGCCACCGCATATTGCCCGGCATTCTCGGCATCGATGCGCACAATCAGCTTCAGCCCTTCACCCGAGATACTGACAAAAGCCCCCACCACATAAGGCAGCGCCCCGGCCTTCTCCTTCATCCCGGCCAGCATCTCGAGGCAATGATCAAAGTCGAACAGCGCCAGTCCGTTCAGCTCGGTCACCTGGTTCGCCGCATGTCCGCCCCGGCACTTGCCGGCCACTACCACCGCATTCAGAGCCCCTTTCAGCCTCTTGCCCTCCTCGGTCATGCCCGTCCGCATCCACCGCCGGTACGACTCGGCAAGCACCTTCCAGCGTGCTCCCCTGAGGTCATTATGAAACTCTTCCAGCGAAATCTCTTCCGCTTTCCTTTCCCACACATGGAGGAAAAAGGAAATTTTAAACTCTCTCTCTTTTTCATTGAGTATTAAATTTTAATGTTTTTAATCCCGATCCGCCGCCAAGCGCACAAAGCAAACCCCTTGCCACTGCGCATCCTCTACAATGAACCATGATGCAAAAGAACAACAAACTTTTTACACTTCCGAATGTTAAAACCGCCGTAAAAGTCCCTTCGGAAAGCCTCCACACCCACCCGCACCCCACTTTCGCCATCCGTCTACCGGTTCTTTTTAACACCCGGATTTATTTTCTCACCTCCTGTTTCCGCTCCTGATCCTTCACCGTATTGTTCAGGAAGCGGCACAACCGTTTCAACTCCCGCATCTCTTCTCTCGAAAGCGGTTTGGGAAGCTCACGCACCAGGGCAAACACCTGTCCGGACAACTCTTTAAGCAATTCGTTCGGGCTCTTAAACTTGTCGTTTTTTTTCCATAATCATTAAAATTAAAAGATATGTTAATTATTAAAACTTACAAAAGTAACACCTAAAGATTAAAAATTCATTATTTTTTCTATTTTCATAAACAATTTGTTGTATTTAGTAAAATTATATCTATCTTTGCAGCAAAATCAAACGTAAGATTCGGTTTACCCCAGCAGGCAACTGTGACAGGTAACCGCGTAGCGTATCCGGGAGCGCCCCTCCCTCCCCTTTCTCAAACCATACTCCCAATCAGACATGAAATCCTGGCTTGCCGCCTATGTCCGTCTCTATCACGAAAAGAAAACCCGTGACCGCCTGACGGCAATGGGCATCGAAAGTTTCCTCCCCGTGCAGGAAGAAATCCATCAATGGAGCGACCGCCGCAAAAAGATCGAGCGCGTAGTCATCCCGATGATGATCTTCGTACACGTCGACCCGGCAGAACGTGCCGAAGTGTTGACCCTTTCGTCCGTCAGCCGCTACATGGTGTTGCGCGGACAAAGCACCCCCGCCGTCATCCCCGACGAGCAGATGGAGCGCTTCCGCTTCATGCTCGACTACTCCGAAGAAGCCATCGAAGTGTGCTCCTCCCCCCTCGCCCCCGGCGAACAGGTGCGAGTCATCAAAGGCCCCCTCGCCGGACTGGAAGGCGAGCTGGTGACCATCGACGGCAAAAGCAAGGTGGCGGTAAGGCTGGATATGCTGGGCTGCGCCCATGTGGATATGCCGGTGGGGTTCGTGGAGAGAGTGGGAAAAATGGAGGCGGTGAGATGAACATGTTCCACCCACTGAAATACAATATTGAAATTTTGAATAGATCAGTAGCCTCCTCAATAAAAGCCTTCCCCCTATTAATACAGCTAGGCAACCCCTATTTTATGGGAAAACTATCCCCAATGGAGGCTGCCTAAATTTTACTCAGCTACGTAAAGAGCACTAATATCATATGCCAAGCGATTCTCAAAATAACAAACGCATAGCCCAAAATACACTGTTATTGTATTTTCGAATGCTCTTTTTAATGCTGGTTAGCTTATATACCAGCCGTGTCAACCTAAATGCATTAGGTATAGAGGATTTTGGTATATACAACGTAGTAGGCGGCCTTGTCGCTATGTTCTCCATTATATCGGGCTCTCTGGTGTCATCCATCAGCAGATTTATCACCTTTGAACTTGGAACAGAAAATAAAGAAAAACTAAAAAAAGTATTTTCAACAGCTGTTTCTATACAGTTTTTTCTGGTTATCATCGTGGTTATTCTTGCCGAAACCATTGGACTTTGGTTTCTAAATAACAAAATGGTAATACCCGAAGAACGTATACTTGCCGCCAATATCATTTATCAGTTCTCTATTATATCTTTTGCACTTTCGTTAATGAGTATTCCCTATACCGGAACAATAGTAGCACACGAAAAAATGTCAGCTTTTGCCTATATCAGTATTTTTGATGTCATAGGGAAACTGGCTGTCGCTCTAACCATTTCTATAGCTCCGATAGATAAACTAATTTGGTTCGCAGGCTTCATTGTATTCAATTCTACCATCATACAAAGTATATATATTTTTTATTGTAAACGCCATTTTGAGGAATGTACTTACCATTTCATTTTTGATAAGTCTTTACTCAAAAATATGTTCGGTTTCGCCGGTTGGAATTTTATCGGCTCTATAGCAGCTATTCTCCGTGACCAAGGCGGAAACATTGTCATCAATATGTTTTGTGGACCAGCCGTAAATGCAGCTCGTGGAGTTGCCATGCAAGTCAACAATGCAGTCAGTGGTTTTGTTTCCAACTTTCAGACAGCACTCAATCCACAAATTACAAAAAGTTATGCTTCTGGCAACTATGATTACATGATGCAACTCATCTTTCAAGGTGCACGACTTTCTTATTACATTTTACTTATCCTTGCCTTACCTATCATCAGTAATACCCATTTTATTCTTCAATTATGGTTGGGGCAAGTACCAAAACATACTGTACTATTCGTACAGCTTGTCCTATTCTTCACTATGAGTGAATCTTTAGCCAATCCTCTAATAAACGCTATGCTGGCTACTGGGAAGATCAAAAAATTTCAAATTATAGTCGGTGGACTTAATCTGGTCAATTTACCTTTATCTTATATCTGCCTTCGTTTAGGATGTATTCCAGAATCAGTTGTGATAATAGCTATTATTATATCTATGATATGCGAAATGGCCCGTGTTATTATGTTACGTAATATGATACACTTTCCTGCTCGCTCCTTCCTTAAAAAGGTATATTTCAATGTAATATTTGTCACCATCACAGGCTCTATACTCCCTCTGTACCTACACTTTATACTTGAAGAAAATATTTATACTTTTACTCTCATAAGTGTAGTTTCATTTTCATGTACACTTCTCTCTATTTTATATATTGGTTGCAGTAGTGAAGAGCGTGTCATGGTATTTAGTAAAGTTAAGGTAATAGTGAACAAAGTATCAAAACGCTATAAATAATATGTCCTTAGTCAATAACTTCACAGTTAAAAAAGTTCGTTCTTCCAATCTGGAGCTGTTACGTTTGCTTTCAATGTTTTTCGTTTTGGTAGTACATGCCGATTTTCAGGCTCTTGGTATGCCTGACAGGACAGAAATGACAATTCTTCCTTTATTTTCTGTATTTCGAATTATTATAGAAGCATTTGCTATCGTCTGTGTCAACTCTTTCGTCTTATTATCAGGCTGGTTTGGCATAAACTTCCACATTAAAAGTCTATGTAATCTGCTTTTTCAGTGTGCATTCTTTTTAATTGGTATCTATACTTTTACAATATTGATTGGCATTGAACCATTATCGATAAGTGGTATTAAAAGATGTTTGATGCTCACTAATAATGTTTGGTTTGTGAAGTGTTATTTAGGTATGTTTATTATGGCTCCCATCCTCAATGCCTTCGTTGAAAAAACTGACAAAAGAACATTTAGTACAGTGCTGCTCTCTTTTTTTATCTTCCAGACAATATATGGCTGGTTTTCCAATGGGGCCCCCTATTTTGAAAAAGGATATTCTGCCTTCTCTTTTATGGGGCTGTATCTTTTAGCGCGCTACGTTCGTATCTATCAACCATCTTATACACAGTGGTCAAAAAGCAAGAATCTCCTTATGTACATAAGTTTGTCTACTTTTACAGCCCTAATGCTAATCATTACATGCTACTTTGACAAAGTTGGATATTTTTGTATGTTTTGGACTTATACGAGCCCATTAGTGATAGCAGGTGCACTTTATCTGCTCCTTTTCTTTAATAGGTTCGCTTTTCAAAACAAAGGAATCAATTGGATTGCGGCGTCCTGTTTTGCTGTTTATCTATTCCATTTCTTCATATGGGAATACTTTATGAAACCACACATCCAACAACTAGCAGTTACCTACAATGGTATATCATGCCTGTTGGTAATCACGGGTCTATTATTAACATTCTTTACAGCAGCTATTTTAATAGATAAGATACGTCTCTATATATGGAACCATTTTGTATCTAAATATATCAGTTAACGTGATAACACTTACTTCCAAATACGACTGTTGCGGGTGTACAGCCTGTACCTCCGCTTGTAATAGGGGTGCTATTATCATGCAGGAGGATGAACAAGGATTCCTTTATCCACATATCAACACTACACAATGCATCGATTGTGGCCTTTGTAATAAAGTTTGTCCTGTGTTCCGATACGATGTTATAAGCAATAAAAAAAATGTAAATCCCCATATTCTCGCTCTTCATCATCATAATGAAAAAACTTGGATATCCTCCTCTAGTGGTGGTGTATTTGCCTCCCTTACAGACTATGCCCTTCGGCAAGCCGGTGTAATATTCGGAGCTATATATGATGACAATTTTGTAGTAGTTCATCGCAGAGCAGAAACCCAAGAAGACACACTGAAATTCAGAGGTTCCAAATATGTGCAAAGTAATTTAACTGGTATTTATCAACAAGTTAAGTTTTATCTCCAAGAGCAACGTTTCGTTCTCTTCAGTGGTACTCCTTGCCAAGTGGAAGGGCTCAAAGGATACTTACAGAGATCCTACGACAACCTACTCACAGTAGATATCCTCTGTCATGGAGTACCCTCACCCCGAGTGTTTCATGACTACCTCAATTTTATTCGTCAAAACTCAGATTTTCACTTCACAGGTATTTTTATGAAAGACAAGACTTTTGGTTGGGGATATCAGAATTCTCGCCTTTTCTTTGGCAAGAATGCCAGCCAGTTCAATACAGTACTTTCTCGTCTTTGGAATGACATCTTTTATAGCCATCTCACAACACGTCCTTCATGCCATGCCTGCCGTTTTACCAACTATCTGCGCCCTGGCGATATCACTATAGGTGATTTTTGGGGAATCGAGAAACATCATCCTCAGTTCACTGATAGTAGAGGGATCTCACTTATTATGCTTAATAATACTAAAGCTGAAATCGTATGGAATCATATAAAAGATGACTTCAATTATCTAGAAAGCAACATCAAAGAATGCATACAACCTAATCTAAAGTATCCTGTACCCGAACCAGTCAACAAAGCTACATTCTGGCAGGATTATGCTTCAATGCCTTTCTTTCAAATAATGAACAAATACTATAGGATCACACATCAAGATCTCTTGAAAAATCGCTTTTATATGATTTTACTAACTCTCAAAAAACGGTTTACATGAAAATAGGAATACTTACTTTTCATGATGCTCATAACTATGGTGCCATGCTACAATGCTACGCTCTCCAACAGTTCCTCTTTAAAAAAGGATACAACGTAGAAGTGATTGACTACAGACCGGCATTCTATCAAAAGCAATACCATCGTCACAGTCTATGCCCGTGGATAGGAAAAAATCCAGTACGCACAATGAAGAGTATCTATTATAATTATTATCTTTTCAACAAACGTTGTGCCGCATTCTCTGATTTTCACAATCGCCACCTCTACATGTCTATACCGGCTACTCGTACTAATATACCACAAAGCTATGATGCTTATATTGTAGGCAGTGATCAGATTTGGAATCCCCAACTCACTAATGGCTTTCATGATGTCTATTTCTGCGATTTTTGTTTTCCTAAAGGAAAGAGTCGGTTCATTGCGTATGCCCCCAGTATGGAAATCAGCAGATTATCTACACAAGAAGCAGAATACCTAACTCGTGTTCTTAACTGTTTCGATGCTCTCTCTGTACGTGAATCATCACTTATTCCCATACTACAGCCTCTCGTCAGCCAGCCCATCCAACAAGTACTTGACCCGACACTTTTATTAGATGCGACAGCTTGGAATCCATTAATAGGCAAATGCCCTGAAAATCGTCCTTACGTTGTATTATATCAAGTTCGTGAAAACCCAGCAGTCCGGATGAAAGCTTTCGAAATAGCCCAATCTATTGGAGGCATAGTAGTAGAACTGACAGCACGTATCGACTGTCATTATTCCACTAAGTATCAAACAGCCTCACCTGCAGATTTTGTCACTTACATCCGATATGCAACCTATGTAGTCACCACCTCATTCCATGGAACCGCTTTCTCACTTATTTTCAATCGTCCATTTTACACATTTTCTCTTGGAGATAATTTTGACTCCCGTTCAGCTTCCCTCCTTGAGTCAGTAAATCTCACCGAGCGTTTAGTATGCCCCGACGAACAGTTTGAAATAAGTCTAATTGATTTCAAACAAGCGAATAAAAGACTGAAGCATTTGAGAAAACAGTCATGTGATTTTTTAAGACAGTCATTACACGAAAGACAAGAACAATAAGCATCAATATTTCCAAAAGACATTTTTTTAGTCATGAAAGTTTCCATTATAGTTCCTTGTTACTCAGTTGCATCAAAACTACCCCGATGTGTGCATAATCTATTGGCTCAAACTTTCACAGACTGGGAACTTATTTTAATAGATGATGGGAGTACAGACAACACATGGGATATTTGCAATAGCTTTACAAAGAACAATGCTCATATTCATGCCGTACACAAAGAAAACGGTGGTGTCAGTTCAGCCAGAAATACAGGAATTGAGATAGCTAAGGGAGAGTTCATAACTTTTATCGATTCAGATGACTATGTAAAGCCGGACTACCTTCAGAAATTGGTAGAAGGCCAGGAAGCAGACTTAGTATTATGTGGCTTTCGTAGTTCCACGGGAATAGACTTCACACCAGAACCTCAATACCTCATTGGAGATGACCTTAGTAAAAATATACAAGCCATCGTAGAGAATGACTATTTACTTTATTCCCCTTGGTGCAAACTCTTTCGTCGTGATATTATCCAAAAACACCAACACCGCTTTGATCCCGAAATTCGTTTAGGTGAGGACACTATTTTTTGTTATAAGTACCTGCTCTATTGCTCTTCCATAAAGGTAGTGGCATCAAACAGCTACTTTTATGACGGCGTGTGGGGTGGCTATAAAAAGTATGTACTAACACGACAGGAAGTAGAATATCTAGATAAAGCAGAAATTACGACGCTGCATGATATAAATCAACACTTTAACTGTCGGATAGACCTGACATATCGTGGCTATCATGTAGCCATGCTAAAAGGATTATATGAAAAATTCAGAGATTACGACACCTTCGAGATGTATACCCGCACACACGATGTATTACCACCGGAGCATTTTTTTGCCAACCATAAACTTAGTTATATTTTTTGGGGTATCGTGGAACTGGAAACGCTCTATGTTGACAAAGAATATTGTGCAGGTAAACTCTTCATGCAACGTCTACATCATTTTTTTACTATACCAACCAATCAGTTACTCTCGTATTCCTACAAGATGCGTTTGATACATTACTTGGTAAAAAGCAAACATTACACGATGGCCCATGTGCTCTTAATATTCCTTTCAATCTTAAAGCATTAATCTTTATGAGTTCGCCTAAAATATCTATTATCATACCAGTTTATATGGCAGAATCCTATCTACACCGATGTGTAGATAGTATCATTACCCAGACATTTACTGATTGGGAACTCCTTTTTGGTGGATGACGGAAGTCCCGATCATAGCGGTGAGTTATGTGAAAAATATGCTTCCGCCTACAAGTCCCGAATAAAAGCTTTCCACAAACCAAACGGAGGCGTTGCTTCCGCACGTGAATTTGGTATGCAACAGGCGCGAGGCGAATACTCTATTCATGTAGATCCAGATGATTGGATTGACAGTAATACACTAGAAGAACTCTACCAACAAGCTGTTAAAGAACAAGCTGACATGGTCATATGCGACTTTATGATGGAATACCCTAACCGTCAGATACACAATTGTCAAAAGCCACAATTATTAGATTCCAGCAGTTTCATGCACCAACTCCTTCAGCAGGAACGCCATGGCAGTTTATGTAACAAGCTTATACGTACCGAACTTTACCATAAATACCAACTACATTTCCCGGAAAAAATGATATGTTGGGAAGATCTTTATATCTGCTGTTCCATTCTGCTACATGGATGTAAATTAGCTTATGTACCCCACGCATTATATCACTACGACTTTTATACAAACGATAATAGTATGGTACGCCACACTGATATGCGTGGTCTTCAGGCACAGATAGACTTCTGCAGACTTATGCAGGCCAAAATATCACCAGAGTATCTGCCTGAACTCAATGAACTAAAAGGTATAACCCTTATCACGGCCTTTCGTAACCAATTGCTTAATGAACAAGCAATTCGTTCTCTTTTTCCAGAAATCAATGATTGGTATGTAACTAGATATGGACATGATTATGAAAAATCCAACTACTATGGCCTAACATTAGTTCTTCGTGGCTACAATTTCAAAACTGCAAGAAGAAGAATGTTTGTAGCCAAATTCCTAGTACAAATAAAAAATAAAATTACAAGAATGCTATAACCCCCAAAGATGAACAACACCAATCCTTTAGTATCAATCATAGTACCGGTTTATAAAGTAGAACGCTACATACACCGTTCAATAGACAGCTTATTACGTCAGACTTATAATAATTTAGAAATTATCCTTGTGGATGACGGAAGTCCAGATAATTGTCCTTTCATTTGCGATAAATATGCAATGCAAGATAATCGTATCCGTGTCATCCATAAATCCAATGGCGGCCTCTCTGATGCCCGTAATGCTGCACTAAATGTAATGACAGGACAATATGTCACTTTCGTAGATAGCGATGACTATATCGCAGACAACATGATCGAGAAATTCATCGAAACAGTAAAACTGTATCAATGTAATATGGTAGTTGCTGGAATGAATATAATTGATAAAAATAATCAAATTTATGATTATCGCAGAACTCTAACATCTACACTTTCTACAGGCATCGATATAACCCGAAAACTATTAAAAGATGTTTTTCCTTTTAACTTCGTTTGTGCTAAAATCTTTGAATCATCCCTTTTTGAAGAAATTCGTTTTCCTGTAGGTCGCCATTACGAAGACACTGCTACCACATACAAGCTTACGCACAAATGTGAAAGAATCTATTGTATCGCTGATTGCCTCTATTTTTATGAATTGGAACGTGAAGGTAACATTACCTCTGAACTAAATACCTCCAAAGCCATTAAGAGTTACATAGATGGATGTTTAAACAGCCGGGAACAAATCTTTTTTTGTCAAAAGCATAAAGACTTTTCCGATTTACTTCCAGTGCTAACCAAGCGTTTACAATTATGGGCTCTACTTGCAATACAATCTGCTATTAGTTTAGGATATAAAGAATATATGTTTTATTATCATCAGATAAGAATATATATCCGCTCACTCTCTTATACGCAACGAATGACGCACCTTCAAATTGCACTAACATTTCCTATAATTTATTACTCACTCTATCCACTATTGTCGAGATTGAAGAAGATGTATAAGAATTAAGAGAATAACTAATATGAAGAAAATAAAAACAGCATTTGCTCTCCCGCTTTTTTGGCTACTCTTCAAAGTAAGCAAAGATATGCACAAGATTCAAGTTGATGGACAAGCTTGGTGTCAGTGGCAACATAAGAACTTCACATTATGGAACATGTGTAGTTTATTTATAGGTTTCAAGGAGTTTCGCAACCTATTCTATTACCGCATAGGATATCTCCACCATCTGATAGAGTGGATTTTTCCCCGCATGACAAATTTATATATTACCACTCCTCGCTCCGATGTGGATAGCGGACTTATCATACAGCATGGTTTTGCCACTATTATATCAGCTAAACAAATAGGAAAGAATTGCAAAATATATCAGCAAGTTACCATTGGGTATGACCATACTTTGCAGGCTCCTATAATAGGTGACAACGTAGAAATTTGTTGTGGAGCCAAAGTTATAGGTGGTGTCACTATTGGCAATAATGTCATCATCGGAGCCAATGCTGTTGTAATAAAAGACGTACCAAACAACTGTATAGTAGCGGGTGTACCTGCAAAAATTATAAAGAAAATATGATATATCTCATTTGCCAGGACTGGTCAAATACCAGCAATAATCATGCAGGTATAAAATACTTATGCAACCAAATTCAGGAGATGTATCCTGAAAGCTATAAAACCTTCGTTATTCCTGCCTTTTGGAATGACAGGTCAAAATCCCCCATTCGAATCATAGCAAGTTTACAATATCACTTTGCTCGATACAAGCACAGACTATACACAAAAAAGTTGTACAATCACATAATATCAAAGCTACGAAAAGGAGATAAAATAATTCTTATGGAATACATGGAGAAATTTTTTCCCATGCTCCATTTTGCACAAAAAGTGAAAAGATATAAATTCAACATACCTCTCTACGCAATGGTTCACCTTGTTCCAAGCCGGTTGGAAAAAGGATTCTCAGACAAGAAAACATTTGATGAATGGACAATCTGCATCGATAAATTTCTTACCCTTGGCCATTCATTAACCCAATTCCTTATTACCAAAGGGCTACCTGAAGATAAAGTTGTTACCACCTTTCATTATGTGGATGAATATTACCATAACAAAAGACCTGTACGTTTGCATAAGAATATCCGTGTAATAGCCATGGGTAATCAGATGAGAAACCTCAAACTACTAAAAACAATCGTTGATAATAACCCTAATGTCAATTTTACCATTTGCCAAGGGTAAATGATTTGTCATCCTATTTCCTGAAAAATACAAATGTCGAACTCATCCCATTTGTTGAGGAATCCGAGTTACGACAGCACATGGCTAATGCCGATATATCGCTAAATGTCATGGAAGATACCGTAGGTAGTAATGTAATTGTCACATCATTAGCTATGGGATTAGCTATGATTTGTAGCAATGTTGGTTCCATCAAAGACTATTGTGATGATAGTAACACTATATTTTGTAATAACTCTAATGTAGAAGACTTCTCTCAGGCTATAACCGCATTACAAACAGATAGAATACGATTGAATACAATGCAACAATCGGCAGCCAATATGGGATTACAATTTACTATTGAGAAGTTTGTGAGACAAATAAGCGCATTATAATGAATTTGGACCTTGACTTCATATTACTAAATTTACTGTTATTATATACATTCTGGAAAGCCGGTAGAAATATCTCGCAAAGCATGGATTACTGGCATAATGCCGGATTGTGCGTAATCCTATTCTCTATTGTACAAGGCTGCCGATTTGCCAGAGGAAATGATTACTTTGCGTACTCCAGAATTTTCCGTGAAGGTAGCCTGCATGTCGAAAATCCATTTTTCTCAGTCATTAATGAATTACTCAGAATAGTTGGTATTAATGAGTATAGTTGTTTTATGGTGTATGCGTTCACATTTGCATTGTGCGCCATGATTTTTATGAAAGACTATCGCACGTATGCCAGATATATGTTCCCACTATTCTTGATAGGCTTCATGAACTTCGAAGAAAGCATGATACGCCAGGCATTCAGCTACTCTTTTTTCTTCCTATATTTGAAATATCTCTTTAAGTTGAAATTTAACAAGCCAAAGGATATATTGCATAACCATAAAAAATTAATATACTGCATAATATTTGCCATACTAACATTAGCCATACACACTGGCAATATTATAAGCTTATTTGTAATCACCACCCTCTATATATTTTGGCGTAAACCTTTCCAGCCACAGTTTGCCATACCGATATATGTTGCGTGTGTCTACATATTACCACATATATTTAATTTCAATTGGCTGGAACCCATTTTAAGCTTTGCAGCAGACACAAACGAACGTGCAGCAGAATATGTGAAGAATGCTGACTATTGGTTTTCAGAAAAGGGTGAGAACGATCAGTATGATAAAAATTTTATCGTGGAAATTATTCAAGTGATAGGCTCTTCTGCATTGATGTATTTCGGATATAGACTAATCATAGAAAAGTTACCCAAACATTATGCTCTGATAACAATGCTTAATACCTTTATTATTGGTTTGTGTATAGAGTCTATATTCGTAAAACTAGAAATTTTGCATCGTATAGGACAAACTCTAGATATTGTAGGTTACTTTGCTTTAGCAATAGTAGTATCCTATAAAACAATTAAACTAAAACCTATCCAAAAAGTAGCCTATGTCTGTCTCCTTTGGTTTGTTTATTACTACGTAAAATACTTATTCTTCAGTGGGCGTACTATGTTCATCTGGGATACCCATTATCCTTTTTTCAAATTTATATAAGTCACTGAAAATACCACGTACCCCAAAAAATAACATAATCTATGATACCTAAAGTTTCAGTTATAGTACCAATATATAATGTAGAAAAATATCTAGACCAATGTGTACAGGCACTTCTTGCACAAACACTATCAGATATAGAAATTATTCTAATTGATGATGAGTCTCCTGACAATTGTCCAAAGATATGTGATGATTATGCCGCTCAATACCCTAACATAAAGGTTATTCATAAAAAAAATGCAGGGCTGGGTATGGCTTGTAACAGTGGCTTAGATGTAGCTACGGGAGAGTATGTGGCATTTTGCGACTCTGATGATTATGTAGATTCTGACATGTATATGACCATGTATAATGTAGCCCAAAAAATATACCTGTGATGCTGTTTTTACAGGCTTAAAACGAATAACAATGGCTGGCATCCCTACAGGAACAGTGACTCATCAAAAAGAATTTAAACTATACAAAAATAAAAATGAAATTCATACGCTTCTAAAAGATTTAATAGCTTCAGATCCTTATGCACGCGAGGAGCGCGCTATTCAAGTATCCGCTAAGGTAGTCCTCTACCGTCGTAATTTGATAGAAAAAAAACATCTACGATTCGTATCAGAACGTATATTACCTTCCGAAGACTTGATATTCAATGTAGATGTATTGGCTAATAGTAATATTGTATGTGTACTACCACAAACCTTCTATAACTATCGGACAAATCCGATCTCAATTTCGCACACAATAAAAAAAGATAAATTCAGCCTTTTTAAACAATTATATATAGAGATAACCGACCGTTGCCATCGATTAGGAGTGGAAGACAATGTACAACTACGGATACAAAGAATGTTCCTCGGTTACACACGCAACTATATATGCAACATACTCAATTCTAGCATAACAAACATTGAGAAGAAACAAATTACTTCTTCAATATGTAAAGACGGTATTTGGAAACCCATTTGGAAAACATATCCTCTGTCAGTAATGCCTTTACCACATAGAATATTTACATTCGCTATGCGTCATAATTTCTATTCATTACTGTTAGTATTAGCAAAAATCAAGAAATAATCATATGTACAAGGCTCCCCCAAGAGACATCAGCATTGACATTCTAAAATGTATCGCAGCTATTATGATAACCAACTCACATATGGATATTCTATATGGAGACTATTCCTATCTAGCCACTGGTGGGGCGATAGGTGATGCACTGTTCTTTTTTTGCTCTGGTTACACCTTATTTTTTAGGTCGGGATATGGATTTCTTCAACTGGTATAAACGAAGAATAAACCGTATCTATCCGACAGTGTTTACATGGGCGCTAATTGCAGCGGTATTTTTCGATCAGCGTTATGATATGCCAGAAATACTAATCAAAGGCGGTGGTTGGTTTGTAAGCTGCATCATGATTTATTATGTAGTACTGTGGTTTATACGTAAATTTCTTAAGAAACATCTTAAATGGGTGTTTTTCATGGCAGCAACTATAACGCTTCTGTGGTACTTTGTACTAGGCTTTGGTGAAAAAAGCGGTAATAATATGTATGGATGGAATTACTTTAAATGGTGCTATTATTTCTTATTTATGCTTTTAGGATCTATGATGGGATTAAAAAGAAACCTGAATAAAAAAACATATCCGTTTTTCGAAGGATTATATGACAAACACATCCATATTATCCCAATCTTTCTAAAACTATTGATATGTATAGTTCTATTTTTTGGATTATGTTGGTTTAAGTGCCAAACAGGTATAGGATGGGAACTATTGCAAATATCATCACTAATTCCTCTATTGGGCACTACATATTATTTTTGGAGATTGTCCAACACAAAATTATTAACCCAAGCATATCATCATCATCTGACAGGTCCTATCATTCGTTTCATCAGTGGGCTCTGCTTGGAGATATATTTAGTACAATACAACTTGTTCACTGACAAACTTAATAATATTTTCCCATTAAATCTATTAGTAATATTTTCCACTATTCTTGTTACAGCTTACCTTCTCCGCTGTCTTTCCCGAATATGGAGTCAGACTTTTAAAGATGGGGATTATGACTGGCGGGATGTAACCAAACTTTACAGTTAACATAAGAATATTATGATACAATCAAAAAAAGACTTAAAATATTATTTATCCGAGGACCTGAAGCGTTTCAATAATCATAAGCCTAATATAAAAGACTGGTTATTACACAATGAAATATGGTATATCTTCCACTATATTCGTCATTTGCGTTATGTGGAATATTATAAAAACACCAACAAAAATAAAATTCTATTTTTCTACCATTTTTTCCGTTATAAACGACTAGGTTTCAAACTAAAAATAACTATTTATCCTAATACTATTGGAGCAGGTTTAAGGATCTATCATGTGGGAGATTTTATTCATATTGGGGCACAGTGTCATATAGGACATAATTGCACACTACTTCCTGGAGTAGTATTTGGTAACAAGTATGAAAGCAACTGACACACAAATAATTGCAGGCAACAATTGCTACTTTGGACTCGGAGCCAAAATTTTCGGTTCCATTATAATAGGAAACAACGTTACCATAGGAGCAAATGCAGTGGTCACAAAGGATATTCCAGATAACGCCATAGTTGGTGGGATACCAGCAAAAGTATTAAGATTCAAAGAAATAAATATACTATAAAACCATTATTATCTATGCCTAAAGTTTTAGTAGTGGCCACCTCTCGTAAAACCAAAGGAGGAATCACTTCTGTAGTAAAAGCACATGAAACAGGAGAACAATGGAAAAAGTTTCATTGTAAATGGATTGAAACACATCGGGATGGAAATAGCGTAAGAAAATTATGGTATTTAGCTACAGCCTTAATAGAATATATTTGTCTTCTACCTTTCTATGATATTGTACATATACATGTAGGATTAAGAACATCAGTCAATAGAAAACTTATATTTGCACGGATTGCTCTTCTGTTTAGAAAGAAAATTATTGTTCACTTTCATCCAGCAACGGAAAAGCATCTATTCGATCCTATGTTTAGTGGCAATATAAAGCATTTATTCGAACTATCTAATAAACTTCTTGTACTATCTCCCAAATGGATAGAATGGATAAACGAAGCATACCGAGGGAATAAATATAATATACAAGTGCTTTATAATCCATGCCCGAGTGTGAAACGAAGCATTCAAAGAGAGAATTATATTCTATATGCAGGGATTCTATCAGACAGAAAAGGCTACAACCGACTTATTGAAGCATTCAGTAAAATTGCTGCAAAATATCCAGATTGGAAAATAAAATTCGCAGGAAATGGAGAAATTGAAAAAGGTAAATCCTTGGCTGTTAAATTTGGTATAGAACAACAAACTGAATTCCTGGGTTGGATAGCCGGCAATACAAAAGAGAGTATATTTCAACATGCTTCCATTTATTGTTTGCCCAGTTGGGGAGAAGGATTTCCCATGGGAGTAATAGATGCAATTGCTTATGGAATTCCTGTCATTACAACTCCTGTAGGAGGATTAGAAAAAGTTTTTCACGACGGTATTGATGCTATGATTTATGAAACTTACGATTTAAAGATGTTGGCTGACAAATTAGAACAATTAATAAAATCGGAGACTTATAGGAATAGTATAGTAAACGAAGCAGATAAATTGGTATGTAGCGACTTTAATATCATCACTATTTGCAATAAAATTGAAAAAATATATGAGAACATGTAGTCCTCGCCTAGCAAAAGAAAAATACTGCACCGGATGTATGGCTTGCAGTGATGCATGTACACATGATGCTATCAAGATTGTGGAAAAGAACTGTATGCCATTTGTGAAAGTAGATACCCATAAATGCATGAATTGTCATTTGTGTGAAAAAGCATGTCCGATAATAACTCCTGTAAAAAAGAACAGAGCTGAAAAAATGAATGTATATGGAGGTTGGGCCAATGATGAACAGACCCGCATTGATGCAGCCTCCGGAGGTGGTTTTTCTGGTTTAGCACAAAGCTTTTTCCACCTGCATAAAGAAGATAAAGTTGCCGTCATTGGAGCTACACTCGCAAACAATAGAGTATATCATCAATTAATAGAGCAGGAAAAGGATATTGTGTTATTAACTAATAGCAAATATATACAAAGCGATACTCAAGGAATATATAAAGAAGTTATAGAGAGACTAAAAACCGGATATTGGATATTATTTTTCAGGGTGTCCATGTCAAATAGCAGGATTATATGGCTTTTTTAGGTAAAAAGAGGGATAGTGAACGGCTTATAACAATTGAGGTTGTATGTCACGGTATTGCCAGTTATGAAGCTCTTGATCTTCATTTAAAATACTATAACTCCTCACGTATATATCGTTTTCGAGATAAACGACACGGCACACAAGATTGGAAACAGTCGCAATGTACTACTATTGAACAGAATGGAGAAGAAATAAAATTGAAACGGAAGGATGACATGTTTTACGCTATTTATGCAGGATGGATGCTCGACCGAAAGAGTTGTAGCAATTGCCAGTTTGCGGAAATAAATAGGGTAGCGGATATTACAATAGCAGATTTTTGGGGATTACAGGTACCAGACTATTATAAACAGGGTGTATCACTTATCATAGCCAACAATAACAAAGCAGATACCATGATAAAAGCAGCGGATGCGATTTATACTTTCAAAGAATCACTACGTACAGCAATTAATGGAAATCCGCATTTATTTACAGGGTACAAACTAATTCAATTCCATCCAATAGTGATGTGGCCTGACTTCTTCCGAAAGATTCTTCCTAAACGAATACGGTTCAAGATATTAACCAACAGAATGCCATACAACCTATTTTGGGCACTCTATAAATTGGGAACAATATATCTGGTTAAGTACCAAAAGAAACAATTAATCAGTAAATTTCAGAAAGATGATAACCTACTTAAATTGTTAAATAATGCAAATAGGGGGAGGTAAAATGGCCTAAGCCCAATTACAATAACAAAAAAATATACAAATGAAAATTGGAATAATCACTATTTGCAAAGTAAACAACTATGGAGCAGAGCTACAAGCTTTTGCAACGCAGAAGAAATTGGAACAAATGGGACATAATGCAGAGATAATAAATTACCTTTATTATAAAGACTGGCATTTTAAAGACACTCCCCTATCACAACCATTTGTACCTTTAGACATGAAAGGTAAACTAAGCTACTGGATAAAATATAGACTAATGAGTTGGGTGGTAAATAAGGTATTACCTATATTCAATGGGAACATGAGACGAAGGTTACACAACTATCAATCATTTATAGATAGTGAGCGCTTTTCAGCTCAATACAAATCAATGGATGAGTTGTACAAGACTTACCCTAAGTATGACATTTATATGGTAGGAAGCGATCAAGTATGGAATCCTTCAGCTTCTTCTTCTATTGAACCTTACTTTCTAACTTTTGCTCCGAAAAATGCTCCTAAAGTGACTTATGCTTCTTCATTTGGTGTAGCATCAATAGCACCTAATCTAAGCAAACGCTATGCAAAGCTGTTGAACAATCTAGACACAATTGCAGTAAGGGAACAGAGCGGAGTTGAACTCGTAAAACAACTGACTGGACGTGAGGCAAAATTAGTTGTTGATCCCACTCTACTATTGAGTAAAGCAGATTGGGAACCTTATATGAAACCTTTAGCAAAAATATCTACCCAGTACATATTGATTTACCAATTATTTCCATCACAAACAGTAATAGATGTAGCATTAAAAATAGGCAAAAAGAAAAATCTCCCAGTATATAATATTTGTAAACGGGCTTACGGAATGAAAAAAATTGCCGGAATCAACAATATCCTGGATGCCGGTCCTTCAGAATTCCTTTGGCTGATAGCTAACGCTACTTGTATGGTGACCAATTCTTTTCATGGTACTGCATTCTCTGTGAATTTTGCAACACCTTTTTGTTGCGTACTAAACCGTAAAAGGAAAAACAATGGACGGATGATTTCATTTCTGGACAAAGTAGATATGAGTAATCGCATACTATATGAAGATTCCATAGCAGAATTAAATGTAATGACTGCATGTAGTGAAGTGACCAACAATCACTTGAGATTATTGGTCAACAACTCAATAGATTACCTCAAAAGTATAATAGAGAATAAAGAACAAAAATGCTAAGTATCCTTATCAACGCTTACGCTTGTTCTCCCAACATGGGCAGTGAACCGGGTATGGCCTGGAACTGGTGCATAAACCTAGCCAGGCATTGTGAACTATACATTATCACTGAAGGTGAATTCAGAGACAAAATAGAGGCAGTGCTCCCTACCCTGCCTCAAGGGAAACACATGCACTTTTACTATAATCCGGTTTCGGAAGAAGTACGGAAGATGTGTTGGAATCAAGGAGATTGGCGTTTCTATAAACACTATAAGAAATGGCAATGGAAGACTTACGAGATGGCACAGGAAATAATAGTCAAACAACATATAGATATTGTACACCAATTAAATATGATTGGCTTTAGAGAACCCGGATACCTTTGGAAACTAGATAAGCCATTTGTTTGGGGACCGGTAGATGCTAAAGAAAAATTTCCGACAGCATATCTAAGAGATGCAGGGATAAAAGCAAACTTATTCATCAGATTAAAAAATCACATAACCGGTTTACAGTTACGATATTCACAACGAGTAAAAAAAGCTGTAAAAAAAGCCTCTGTAGTAATATCCGCATCTTCTGAATCTCAGAAGAGTTTTAAGAAATATTTTCATATTGACGCTCCCTTATTAAATGAAACAGGGTGTTATCCTAAAACAACAATAATAAACAGTACAAAAGAAAAAGGTGATTTAAATTTGCTTTGGGTAGGTAAATTAGATTTCAGAAAACAATTGCCTTTAGCGATAAAGGCCATAGCACGACTGGCTAATCCACATATAAAACTCCATATCGTAGGTGGTAACAATAACTCCTATCAAAAGTTAGCGATGGAATTGAACATATCACATCAATGTATCTGGCATGGGGTTATCTCACATAATGAAGTTCAGGAACTCATGCAGAAAGCAGATATTTTCTTTTTTACCAGCATAGCTGAAGGAACTCCACATGTTGTTTTAGAAGCCATCAGCAATAACCTTCCTGTTATCTGTTTCGATATATGTGGACATGGTGACTCAATTAATGAACAAGTAGGGATAAAAATTCCCCTATCTACTCCGCAACAATCCATCAACGATTTTGCGGAGAAGATAACATATCTGTTTAACCATAGAGACGTACTTAAGCAAATGTCTGAAAATTGCAGAGTCCGTCAAGAGGAACTATCGTGGGACAATAAAGCCAAACAAATGGTCAGTCTATATGAAAAGTATTGTCACAAGAATGAGTAAAAGATACAAGCTATAAAAATAATATGTATGATATCTTTTTAATAAATACTTTCCTCTTTATCGGAAAAAGCATACCTTTGCAAAGAAATTCTTACCCCATAATTCCAAAGCCTGCTCTTCGTGACAGGTAGCAGCGTAGCGTACTTATAACTACCCATTCCATCTCAGAAACATGTTGAAGCTCAAAACAGTTTCACTCCTGAAGCACAGGAGCGACTTATCTATATTGCCCGAAGGTAAATTATTGATAAACACGATTAACGCCCATTCATATAATACAGCCTTGAAAGATGCCGGGTTTGCAGAGGCTCTGCTCAAAGGCGGAGCACTGATTCCTGACGGAGCAAGCATGGTATTGGCGTTTAGATGGCTCCGAAAAGAGAGCATAGAACGTACTGCCGGATGGGATCTCTTTGAATATGAAATGGAACGGCTGAACCGGAAAGGAGGTATTTGCTACTTTCTGGGAAGCAGCAAAAATACACTTAAACTGATCAAAGAAAAAGCTAAAACCGTATATCCGAATATTCGAATAGAGACTTACTCCCCACCCTACAAACCGGAATTTACAGAAGAAGAAAATCAAATGATGATAGATGCCATAAATGCGGTAAAGCCGGACTTATTATGGATAGGCATGACGGCTCCCAAACAAGAGAAATGGGCGTATACGCATCTGGATGCACTGGAGGTGAACGGACATATAGGAACCATCGGAGCGGTATTCGACTTCTTTGCGGGTACGGTGGAACGTGCTCCGGTCCAGTGGCAAGAGCACGGACTGGAATGGCTGTATCGCCTGATCAAAGAGCCTAGGCGCATGTGGCGCCGGTATATCATCGGGAATGCCTTGTTCCTGTGGAACATCACCAAAGAAAAATTCTCTATATAACATCAATCAATGAGGCTAAAAAAAGCAGTATTAACGGTCTGTGTAATGATGATAACATCAGGAATCAAGGCACAGTATACCATGGGGACAACAGGAATGATGAACATTCCGACCGCCGAGATGCAACAGACAGGTACCTTCATGATCGGCGGTAACTATTTGCCTGAAGAACTGAATCCTTTTAAATACAACTCCGGAAACTATTTCGTGAACATCACCTTCTTTTCATTCCTGGAATTGAATTACCGTTGCATCTTGCTGAAAAGTGACTACATGGCTAAAAAGCCTAAATTCAATCAGCAAGACAGATCGCTATCTGTAAGGCTCCGCCCGCTGAAGGAGGGTAAATACTGGCCGGCAATTGTCATTGGCAGTAACGATCCGTTCAAAGATAAAGGATACAATTATTTCGCATCCGTATATGGAGTGGCCACAAAAGTTTCATGATAGGCGAACACCGGCTGGCAGCAACCGCAGGATATTATTATCCATTAAGTAAAGACAAGTATACCTTGCAAGACGGCATATTCGGCGGCCTCAGCTATACTCCCTCTTTTTGCAAGCCACTGTCCATCATGGTCGAATATGACTCCGACGGATTCAATGTAGGAGCAGCCGCAAAGTTGTGGAAACATCTCTCACTGAACGTGTTTACCCGCGAATTTAAATGTATCTCCGGAGGAATACGATATGAATGTGTCTTAATCCATTAAGCTGTATGAAGAAACAATTGACAATAATAATCGGCCTGCTCCTCTCCTCCTCTATCACTGTCCATGCACAGGTCGCCCAAAAGCTCAGGGAGCTGGGTATGGAAAATATCCGGACCATTGAAACGGGAGGAACGACTGTTGCCGCCTTTGAGGACAATGTATACAGAGGAACCTACCGCGGAGTGGGAAAAGCAATCATCGCAGGAATGGAAGGAATGGGCAACGGCAACCTGGAACTGGTGGCACTGGACGGAAACGGTATTCCGCAACTCAGCATCAGCCTGCCGGATACGTTGATAGCGGGCTATAAATCCGGTGAGATTTCATTGAAAGAGGTGTACGAACGGATGGAGATGAGTTATGATACCGACCGCCCTATGGGACTATTGAAAGGAAGCACAGGGGTGATCAACCGCTCGGCATGGAAAGCGGACATCGTCCTGTATCCGGAAGTGTCACTGGAAAACTCCACTTTCGATAAACTGTATTCGTACAGAGTCAATCTGTCGCCAGCTGTAGAAATGGACTTGTGGAAAGGAGCGAAAGCAACGGCACAGGTGGTCTTCCCCATCGCAACCAATATGAAGGGCGAATACAAAAAGATACGTCCGGGGGTAATGACGATTTCACAGGAAATAAGGTTCCGGAATAATTTTCTGGCCCGCATCGTGGCAGGCAACTTCACCGATCATCGGATCGGAGCACAGGCTGAAGTGAAATATCGTACCGGCAACGGACGGGTGGAGCTGGGAGCGCAGATAGGTACAACCGGATACTCGGCCATCACGGACGATGGATGGTATATCGGTACCCGTCAACGAATCAATGCAGCCGTGAAAGGTTCGCTCTATGTACCGCAATTCAATACTCAACTCGACCTACAGGCCGGAAGATATTTGTATGGAGACTATGGGCTGAGAGGAGACTGCACACGCCACTTCGGAGAGTATGCCGTAGGAGTGTATGCCATGTATGTGGAAGGAGAAGTTAACGGAGGATTTCATTTTGCCATCCCCCTGCCCGGAAAGAAATGGAACCGGAATCATGCTGTCAGGATGAAGCCGGCTGAGTTTTTTGCCGCCGAATATAGCATGGTGTCGTGGGGCGAGTATGCCGATAGGAAAATGGGATATACCTATCAGACACGACCGGCAGAAAACCGGAGCAACGGATTCTTTCAGCCGGAATATATACGGCATTTCCTGATAAAAAGTATCGAAAAAGAGAGAAACAAAAAACAGTTTTAATATTTTCTTAATGACAAAAATGATTATGAAAAAGAGTGACTTATTTAAGATAGGTGTGTTGCTGATGGCAACGACCTTGGGAACAACCGGATGCTCTTTCGGAGAAGACGAGAAGAAACCGGAAATTGTAGTGGATCCTGCCGAAAAAACAATAGAATACTACATTGCAGGTAAAGTGACGGAAGGAACGACCGCGCTGTCCGGTGTAGAAGTGAAAGCCGGTGAAGTAACGGCTACGACGGATGCGGAAGGGGCTTATAAACTGACAGTGGACAGCAAGAAGGTGTACACCGTGACATTCAGCAAAGAAGGGTATATGAGCATAGACAATGCAACGGCAACCATCGCAGACAATGCGGCAAACCGCAGTATGGTGAGTCTGAGTGTGAAATTAAGCAAGAAAGCTCCGGAAAAAGAAGTGAAGGCCGATGCGGAAGAAGAAGTGGTGGTAACCGATAAAGGAGACAGCAATATCTCTCAGGCAGAAGCAGCTGTAATTATTCCTCCCAAAGCCATAGAAACAACTACAACCGTAAGCGTGACCCCGTATGAAGAACCGGCTGCCGTGACAACAACCGTGACACCGGGAAATAATGTGGAGACTCCGGTAGCGATCGCAAACATCGAAGTGGAAACAGCCAAAGAGGTCACTCTGGCCAAACCGGTAACACTGGCAATCATAAACAAAGCTTCGGAACATACAACGTTCGAAAATGTGGAAGTGTACAATCAGAAAACAACCACAAGGGCCGGAGAAAACTGGAACAAAGTGGCAGATGCCATTTATGACTCGGAAACGAACAGCTATAAGTTCACATTGCCCGCAGGCGCATCACTGTCCGGAAAATATTCGATGCGTGTCAAGAGTAGCAAGACCACAGGAAAAGAACTGGTAGGCGAGACAAACAAGGAAGAGAAAAAAAGCAATGAAGGCAATATGACTGCCATTCCGGAATACAAAATCAACTTTGAGGCTACGGCCGGATGGGAATATACTGTCAGTCCGGAAAAGGCGCTGATGAATGCAGGCGTAGACGCTGCGGATGCCCAAGGCATGGCCACGACGATCAACAGTGCCATTGAAGCGCAGGAAGGAACGACGGGAACTTATAAAGTGGCTCACGAACTGATAGCGGGTATCAGCGGTAACCATATCCTTTATTACCTGAATCAGGCTAAATATTGCGAAAAGACATATACATTCAAAATCAGTGGCGGAAGAACAGTGACCATCACCCTGAAATTCTATACAGGAATGCAGATTACTTACACCAACGTGGAAGCAAGCCAGCACTCGGGAGGTAAGATTTAAAAGTTGTCCGATAAACACTAACTAAAAAATAAATAAATCATGAAGCTGAATAATATAAAAACAGGATTGCTGTTGGCCGGATTGCTGCTGCTATTCGGAAATGTAAAGGCACAGGATAATCCATTCAAACCGGAATGGTTTGTATCGGGAGGTATTAACGGGGTCACAGCTTTAAATGGTTCGGCAAACAACATATTGGGAGGGAAAGTCTCCGGCGGCGTGTGGTTAAACAAGATCATCGGTCTGCGCGTCGATGCAGAAGCCGGCAACGTATGGCTGAAAGGCGGATACAATGCCGTGACAGTCGGTGCCGGAGCGGATATCCTGGTGAACCTGATGAAGAATTATACCGACGAAGACAGAAAATTCCGGTTGAACGCCATTTTCGGATTAGGGTACAACTACTATTCGTTTGGTGATGATTATCCCAGACTGTCAAAGACGAATACCATGAGCGGTAACTTCTCTCTGCAAGCTGCTTTCAGGCTGAATTCGCATCTGAGCATCTTTGCTGAACCGGGAATCAAAATCAGTACCAAGTTCTATGACATCGAAAACAAAGATGATGTGTTTGCCGGCGGAATGATGACCGTAGGTGTGATATACAAATTCTAATAGCATAAAATTGACCACAGATTAGCACAGATCATTCCACGAGACTAATCCGTGAAACGATCTGTGTAAACTCCGTGGGGAAATCAAAAAAAACGGATTGACTACAATGAAATTAAGTAAATTCTTATCGAGCAGAACAGGAAAACGTTTCTATAACCTCTGTTATTGCTGGGGAGCCTGTCTGGTTATTTTGGGAGCCGTATTCAAAATCGCTCACATGCCTTATGATAATCTGTTTTTAATGATCGGATTATTTACGGAGGTATTCATCTTCTTCATCTCCGGATTTGACGAACCGGCTAGAGAGTACAAATGGGAAAGGGTGTTTCCGCTATTGAATGATAAAAACGCAAACATAAATCCCCATACAGGAGTATCGGATACACTGATGACAGAAAAGTACATACAGCAGCTGAAAAGACTGGAAAACAACGTGTGTAAACTCAATGAAACGTACGAAGCACAAATAAAGGGAATGACGGAACATGCTAAGTCGTTGAACGAGATGAATTCGGAGGAACTGAAAAAGGAGACAGAAAAAATGGCAGCATACATAGAATTACTGAACAAGCAATATAGCCAGATGCTGAATGCCATGAATGTAAAAACCGGGAAATAAGACGAAGAGACATGGCTAAATATACATTGCCGCCAAGGCAAAAGATGATTAACCTGCTGTACGTGGTATTGATTGCTATGCTGGCCATCAATATATCGTCGGATGTCTTAGAGGGGTATGGACGAATGAACAACGACTACCTTCCACAAATAAAAAAGCTGGAAGAATATAACCGGACTTTACTGGAAAGAATTAACAGCCGAAATGATAAAGCGGCTTTATCTGCACAGAACATAGATGCGGCGGCAGGAAAACTAATGGATACACTGGAGGAACTGAAAGAAGATATCGCCCGGAAAGCGGACAAAGAGAAATATGAAGCCGGCAAGCTAAAGGCAAAAGATGACTTGAACGCTGTGCCGGAGGTATTTCTGTCGGTCACCGGGGGAAAGGGAAAGCACTCAGGCTCTCACTGGATACATTCAAAGAAGACGCTTTATCGCTGATCAAGAATGATGCACACAGACAACTGGTAGGCACTTACCTCAATACGGAAAGTCCGGGTACCGGAATATCCTGGGAAAAGGAAACCTTCTCTTATCTTCCTGCCATCGGTGGAGTGACATTTATCAATAAAATGCAGGAAGAGGTGTTGATGTGCGTGAATGAAGTATATCGGTCACTGCTGTACGAAGAGGCAGAAGATGGAAAAGGCGGAGCTTTTGTATTCATCAATGAAGACCAGATGATAGTAAATAAAGATGGAACGGTGGACCTGCCTGTAGTACAGATCACACCCGCCTTAACAAGTATCTTGTATACCGACTATGAAAACCCGCTAAATATACTGACTGCGGGAATACCGTTCAACGAGGTGACATTCCGGATGACGAACGGAAAGATACTCAAAAGAGGAAACCATTGCATAGCCGTTCCCGACGAAAAAGCACAGACAGCGACAGTTACCGCCACACAGATAAAAAACGGGGTGGCAAGGCAACTGGCCGAATACCAGTATACCGTAAAGGCACTGCCCGATCCGACACCTTATATACTCTGCACGGATGAAAACGGGAAAACGGTGCAATACCGGGGAAATGTGCCCATTAACAAACGGCTGGTATCCAACATGACACAGCTGGGAGCTTCAATCAGCGATGGTCCGAAAGCCAACTACGAGATCAGCAGCTTTGAAATGGTATTGATCAAAGGAAGCAGTAAAGCGGTAACTTCAATACCCAACACCGGGAACAAATTCTCGGCCAGGCAAATGGAACTGATCAGACAACTGGAGAAAGGAGATAAATTCTATATCACTTCGATTGTTGTGACCGGTCCGGGAAACAAAAAGAAACAGATTGCATCAATCAATGTCGTATTAATATAACACAACCATGACAAATATATTGGGATTGAAACAAAACAGATGGATCGTTGGGGCGGTACTGCTGCTGACAACCTGTAACTTACAGGCACAGGAACAGCCAAACGCCAGGGAAAAGTTTGAAAAAGGAAATTGGTTTGTATCCGGTGCCCTGAATGGAGAATGGCTGACCAAGACAATCGGTAACGTATATGCAGGCGGTAAAATCTCCGGAGGTGTATATCTGACGCCTCTTTCGGGATTCAGAGCCACTGCGGAGATCGGTAAGAACCGGATAGGGAATGACACAGAAGCCACGCAACTCAGCGCAAACCTGGATTATATGTTGACTCTGATAGGAAACAATGGATTCAAAAGATTTAATCTGGCGGCTATTCTGGGTGCCGGTTTCAACTATTATGACTTTGGGGACAATGATCCGAAATATACAAGGGTCAACACTATTTCGGGTAACTTCTCGATTCAGGCTTCGTACAATGTAAACAGAAAATTCAGCGTATTTATAGAACCGGGATTAAAGGTTTTACCCAAATACTACAGCAAAGAACTGAACAACAAAATTTATATGCAAAGCAACCTCACAATAGGACTTGCATATACTTTCAGAGATAAATATCGGAAGAGCGTGGACAACAGCATCCACCCCCTCTATCTACCGGAAGCGGATCTGCTGGAGATAAAGGAGAAAATAGGGATGCTCTGTGAAGAGGTAATGCAAATGAAGCAGGAATTAAAGGAACGCCGGAAAATAACAGACGGGCAAAACCTGATGATTGTTCCGCAAAAGGATGCACTCTCCATCGATATTATGTTCGACGAATTCAGCTCGTTCGTTAGCGAAGAGCAGGGACAGAAAATAGACGGAATTGGCGAATGGATGAAGAATAATAACGCAAGTATCCGGATCATTGCTTTCAGTGATAACCTGACCGACAAAAAAGCGGATCAGGAGCTGCGTAAACGTCGTTCGGAAGCCATCCGGAAGATATTGATAGAGAAATATCACATCTCTCCCGAACGCATTTCGGAATCGACACCGGAAGCGATGGGATATGAAAACAAAACGGGATGTAATGCAATGATTGTATACATTCCTGAAAACAAATAATAATCACAATTCACACACACTAATCACATGACGATTGCTGTTGATTTTGATGGTACCATCGTAGAACACCGTTATCCGAAGATCGGAGAAGAAATTCCATTCGCAACAGAAACCCTGAAAATATTGGCTCAGGAGCGACATAAGCTTATCTTATGGACCGTACGCGAAGGAGAATTGCTTGAAGAAGCGATTGAATGGTGCCGCCAACGGGGAGTCTTTTTCTATTCTGTCAACAAGGACTATCCGGAAGAAGAAAAGAGTCATAACGGATTCTCCCGTAAACTGAAAGCAGACCTGTTTATTGATGACCGGAACCTGGGAGGTTTGCCTGACTGGGGAACCATCTACCAGATGATCCATGAACAAAAGCCATACGAACCTGTTCTATGTGACAGGCAGAAACCGACCGGCGATTTAAGCTGGATAGAGAAACTGCTCGGCAAACGTAACAAATAAAGAAAGAGGTTAACAATGAACAATCATGTAGTAATTATGGCCGGTGGCATAGGAAGTCGATTTTGGCCCATGAGTACACCGGAATGTCCCAAACAATTCATAGATATATTGGGATGTGGAAAAACACTGATTCAGCTAACTGTAGAGAGATTCGGTAATGTTTGTCCACAGGAGAACATGTGGGTGGTCACTTCGGAAAAGTATATAGATACTATTCGGGAGCAACTGCCGGGTATCCCGGAAAGTAATATACTGGCAGAACCCTGTCCCAGAAATACAGCTCCCTGCATTGCGTATGCCTGCTGGAAAATAAAAAGAAATATCCGGAAGCCAACATTGTCGTGACTCCTTCCGATCAAGTGGTAATCGATACCACTGAATTTCGCAGGGTGATTGAGAAAGCGCTTTTGTTCACTGATAAAAGCAGTGCTATCATCACATTGGGAATAAAACCCGCCCGTCCGGAAACCGGATATGGATATATCGCCGCAGGTGAACCGATAACGAGAGACAAAGAAATATTCCACGTAGAAGCATTCAAAGAAAAGCCTGATAAAGAAACTGCTGAAAAATATCTGGCAGCAGGCAACTACTTCTGGAATGCAGGAATATTCGTTTGGAATGTGAGAACGATCACAGCCGTAATGCGGGTATATGCACCGGAGATAGCTCAGATTTTCGACCGGATATATCCCGACTTTATACAGAACGCGAGGAAGAAAGCGTGAAGAAGCTATTCCCCACTGCCGAAAGTATCTCGATAGATTATGCAGTGATGGAAAAAGCGGAAGAGATTTATGTATTACCTACCCAAATAGGGTGGTCGGACTTAGGTACCTGGGGAGCATTACACACTTTGTTGTCAAAAGATAAAGAAGGCAATGCAACAGTAGGACCGGATATCCGGATGTATGAAAGCCGAAACTGCATGATGCACGCCTCACAGGAAAAACGAGTAGTCATACAAGGGCTGAACGATTACATCATAGCCGAAAAAAGACAATATATTATTAATATGCCAGTTATCAGAAGAGCAACGAATTAAAGATTTCTCAAAAGAATAAATGTTGATCCCTTTCAATATTTATAAATCCCGGTTATAATACCGGGTGTAGGGGCGTCCCGATGCGAATCGTGACTGCTTTTATTTGTTTTGTTTGTGTGTGTTCCTCCGGCCAGGCGTGGTCGGAGGAACATTTTTTTAGGGTAACTGCTCCCGATTATTCAATTTCAATATAAAGAAATACAGGAGAATAGGAAGTACCGGAAGACCTATTAATGCCAGATAGGTCATATTTCCTGTATCAAGATCAAAGAAAATCACCTGTGGAGAAAGCGCTTCTATCATAAAAAAGAAAAAGACAGCAAACTCCATAACCAGAGTAATCATCAACAGTACAATGAAAGTATGATATCTTTCTACATAAAGATTAAAAGTAGGAGAAATATACCGCATTACAACCAAACCGACAATTACCAGAAACAAACAAAGATCAATACAGAAAAATAGTCCCCACTGTCCGGAAGCATAATCACAATCAGCCAACTCCCATATATTGGTATCATTCACCCCCGTCTTTATCTGCTTGAATGGAATTCGGAAAAGATAAAACGGATTGGAAACAAGAGAAATAACAGAACTGGTATCAATGGAACCATCACTGTAAACGACTTTGGATGCCAGTCCCAAAGAATCGAAATCCACAAAATATACTGTATCGACAAAGCATTGCAGTCCGGCTATAAAACCGGAATTTCGGATGACCGCATCACGCGAAAAGGTCAAAGATAAATCGAGTTTCTCGTAAACATGGGCGCTATCTACCCGGAAACTGTCAATAACAAGGCTCAATGATTTGACAAACTGAGTCAGCGCACGTTTCTCTTTAAAATCAAATTCCGGAAGATAAACATTCAGACCACTGGGTTTGTGAACACTATGCGGACGGTGAATCATCCCCGACGGATAGCCGAAAACGGTATAAATAAAACGGCGGCATGCTGCCGGATTAGAAAGAAAACGATTGGTGGAAAGTGCATCACCACAATAGGCTACAAGATCATAGTTGATATGACTGTAGGGATAGAAGTCCATCACATTGGGATAGTCCCAGTTATTTGTCAGTTCGGGCATTCCTGTTACCGGATTAATGATATAGCCCGGATAGCCTAAACGACTAATTTTATGCGTATGCGCAACCGGTTGACTTAAATAGACATCAGTCATCCAATAAGGAACCATAACATAAGCTGAAGAAGCACGCTGAAGAGCAGAAGTCAGAGAGTCGACCTCGGCCTGGAACTGTCGTGTAACACGAGTTGTATAGGTTAATCGCTGCTTCAACGTATCAGGGCGATTGTCAAAATAGCAGTAGAAGTTTTTCACATTGTAATAATCGTAATATTCAGCTTCTTTCAACCACTCTCCTACCGGATGGGATTCATCATATATCTCCGGTTCTGTACTCAGCTCCATCTGTGTCGTATCGGAACTATAAATAAGTTCATCCAGTTTTTTCTCTGTTTCGTAAGGCACATCAGAAACAAGGGTATTCATAAAACCTTTGGCAATGATGTATTTTTTTCAGCAGTTCATTCTCAGAAAGTTTAAATCGCTCTTCCATTTTATATGGATAAACAACATAACCATAAGTTCCCGGAGTCAGAATCAGACTATAAATATCACTCAGCTGATCAATATCTTTAAAGAAATAAGTGTTTTCGGTGACAGGTGAAGGAATCAATCCTTTCCAGTCTCCGGCAAGTCGCATGTCCCGTTGTTCTGTCGGAATCAGCGGCCATTTCTGACGTCCACGGGTTGAAACTTCCAAACGGATTCGATTCCATCCCTGAGGAGTCTGATAATGGTAAGGGCGAAACTTCTGATAAGCATTTGTGAAACTATTCTGCGCAGAAAGCGACAAGTATCCCAAAAGTATTACACCAACGGCTAACAAAAACTTCTTCATACGCATATCGTTTAATTTGTACCTTCTTTAGCCTGCTCCTGACGCACAGCAGCAAGCAACATGGATTCATTGATAATCGAAGCATGACTCGTAATCAGCTGTAAAGCGCAACGACGAATGACATTGGTCATAGCACCTCCCGAAAATGAATAAGCAGCTATTTTATCTATCAACTCTTCACGATTCCGAGGGGTCCAAGCTGTCGGCAGCATTTTATCCCATAAAGTCTTACGGATGTATTCATCCGGCATCGGGAAAAAAATGGTAGACTGAAACCTTCGGGAAAAAGCCTCGTCAATATTCGAACGCAGATTAGTGGCAAGTATCACTGTGCCCGGAAAATCTTCAATACGCTGCAACAAATAGGCTACTTCCTGATTAGCGTGCCGGTCGTTGGAAGTTTGGGTAGAAGTTCTTTTTACCAAACAAAGCATCCGCTTCATCGAAAAACAAGATCCACTCTCGGTTTTCTGCCAAATCGAATACACGAGCGAGATTTTTTCAGTCTCGCCAATATACTTCGAAACAATCATGGATAAGTCTACCCGGTAAACATCCATTTGATTACGTTTGCCAAGTAGCGTCGCAGCTAATGTTTTCCCGGTTCCGGGAGGGCCGTAAAACAATGAGCGGTACCCGGGTTTCAAAATACGTTTCAGATTCCACTTCTCCATCACTGTATGATGACCGGTAATCCAGGTATTGATCTCCTCCAGTTGCCCGGCAACCTGATAATCTACAACCAAATCATCCCAGGAAAGGGGAGTCACGATTCGTTTTGCGGGAAAACCAATACTATAATCCGGCTTATATTCTTTACCATAAAGCACCCTACTGAGCAGTTCTTCCGATGCACGAAGCTGTCCGCTTAAAAAAGGTTCTCCATCTCCGGCATTCTCCAACCGTAAAATATTATGGGTATAAAACCAATGTTCACGCTCAAACAAACAAATCACCGATTGCCTTTTTTCCATATTCTCGCCGATCAGCATGAAAGCAGCGGTCTCGCCTGTAGGAAGAAAGCCCCCATGCGAAACACCTTTCCAACCGCCAAACTCAGTATATGGACGATCAAAATTTTTATTGTTCACAAAAAAAATATCCAAAGCCTGGGGATAACAATGGGGCATCAAAGCAAGCATTATAACCACTTTCTCCTCAAAAGTTATTTGAGACGAGGGCATACCGGTTACCTTCTCCCACCATGAAGTGACAGGAGGTTGTACTTCAAACAAAGAGGATACTTCACACTCCTGCTTGAAATATAAACGAATACTTACATCGAGCACCTGCTGAAACCAATCAATCAGTTCTTTCATAGGACCCACTTTTTATTGTGCCGCTTTCGCTCCCAACACATCCGCTTCATGCTCCAACCCGGCATCATCATTTACAGCAATTCCTCCTATTTCGGTCGTTGGTTGTACGCGTCCCTCCGCCTGTTGAACCACATGAGCCAGTTCATGACCCAGCAATTGCTGTCCGCAAGAAGTATCCGGTCTGAATTGTCCGGGGCAAAATGTATATCCGTTCCCTGAGTATAAGCTAATGCACCGACTTCAGGAGCTTTTGATGACTCTGGATGCACACGTACAGAAGAAAAATCCGCCCCAAACGAATCCTCCATATTTTGTATCACATCATCCGGAATTCCTGTTCGGTTTTCAATTTGTCTTTGAGCAGGCTGTTCGAATTTACCTTGTAACAACTCGTCATCTTCTTCTTCACGTTGTACAACAAACTTACCTTGCAACAACTCTTCATCCTCGTCTCCCATTCTTTGGACAATTTCAGTCATCTTTGCTTGCATGGTTGACAATTCCCTGATTATCAATCATTGAAACAGCAGACAGCCCTTTCTTAGATTGCTGTACCTTTATAGGTACAGCCTCTGCATTCACTTTTTCCGCATTCATTCTTTTGTCCTCCAATCTACCATTAAAAGCAAATCCATCCACGGAGTTCGTAGCATACTACAGTTCCAAGGCAAACTCTCAAGAAGTACATCATAGGCTTTACGTTCTACGCTCAATATCCAACGGTCATCCTTCATACTCAAAGAGCCTTTACGTATTAAAAAAGCTGTTTGCAAAGCCCTAGTGGATGTATTCTTCATTTTACTCCATATAGATTTAACATTTTCCAAGAGGCTTTCAGCTAACTCTTTTTCCTTTTCAGTCAACACAACTTTAGAAGGTAAAGGAGCTTCAACATTCATCCCTACTAAAATCTTATTAAACAGCAAATCTCTTTCGCACCACTCTTTTTCCTCACCATGTACAAGATACTGCAATAAGAAGATAGCATGATTTTGTAACTCTTCATTTTTAAATTGCCTGCGATCATCCGACAGATACTCAGCCATCATAAAAAGACGAGGAAAAAAAGGAGCCAAAAGAACCATACCTGCATTCGGGATCTCAAAATTACTTGCTTCCATAATCATTACTTTTTTATTTAATTGGTTAATATAGTTAATTATCTCTGTTACATTTTTATCAAAGTTTTGATGAACTTTATCCATTACTCCCATCAGCCCGGGAGGAACCCCTTGACGAATACGATTCGTAAGAAAACGGATAATTTCTGTTTCAGACCAGGCTGTAAAAGGTCTTGCCGTCAGTTCCACCATCCAGACAGACAAATAATCGGCTATCGACTGTAAAAATGGAATTCGGGAAAGTAAGTACGCATAGTCGCATAAGCGGACAAAAACTTCTGATAGACAGTCAGCAATCTCATATCACCGATCCTCCGGATCCAGAGTCTCTGCAAAGAAGCTTTTCGATTGATCAGACTCAATATAAATGCCGAATTCAACCGTCCGGTTTTCCAAAGAGAGCGAAACAATTCATTCTGTTCATCCAACAAATAAATAAGCCATTTTTCACAATAGGCTTCTTTTCCTGTATCCCGGAGAATCGCCGACTCACCAAAAAGATGAAGCAACCAGGATTCAAGTTCCTTTCGTTCCAACTGCCTCACCACCGCCGGAATAGCCAGTGGAAGCAGATGCTCTTCATAAAGCTCTTCCAAAACCTCAATTAATCCACTTTTAACAGCAAAATCAGGTATTTCTTTTAGTTCACGAAAGAAATAGCCCAACAATTCAGACACACTCTGATTATAATGAGTTGCTAATCTCAATAACACGGAGTAGACGATCCCTTTTCGATGAAAAAACTTTCTTTGCCAGGGAGTATACAGGCAAAGATAAACTCCCACTTTAATGTACGGAAATCACTTCCTGCCTTTCCTTCAAGAAGTCCGCGTGCATACCCTCTTTCAAGCAATCGGGCATAAGCCTGGATAAATTCATATTCGCCCGGTAATACATGTGCCACAGCCTCTTCTATTTGTTGTTCGGAGAATGGTTCCAGAAAATATCGGCAAAGAAGTGGAGTAGCCCAAATTGTGATTATACTTTCCGGAGAGAGTTTCTCCCAGGAAAACTCTTCAACCGATTGAGGAATCAATTCCTGTTTCAACTCCTGTAAAACAGGAAGTAACTGTACAGACAGAAAAGTTCCCCGTATCTCCTCATCCTCAGCCAATAACAAGATCAGGCTACCGACGGATAAATTATAATGTGCAGCCAGTTGCTGCAAGACAGAAAGAACAAATACCTTACGACTGAAAACAGAGGCAGGAAGTCGAACCAATACCGCAAAAATAAACTCCCATTTCAGTAAACGGAATTCATCTCCGGCCTTACCGGAGAAAATAGCGGCATCCTTATGCCTGCCAAGGATACGGGCATAAGAAATAACAAACTCTTTTTCCGTCGGAATAATCACTCCGACCAGTATATGGATTTCTTCTTCGCTCAGAGAACTCAACAATTCACAGATTAGTTTCCTGTCTGAAAAAATTTGCCTCAATCGATTAGCAGATAAAATAACAAACGCTTCTTCCTCTCCTGCCCGGTGCCTGAGACAAGCCCTAATCTCCCGGAACATAATTGTGTAAAGATTAGCGTCCAATGCATACAATTCCGTTTGTACATTAATCCTGATTTCTTTCAAGATACTCCACAATTCGGGTAACTGTACCACTTTGTTTTCCAGTTCTCTGACACCTTCGGTCAGCAACAATGTCATTTCCGCAAAAGAGAAGTTGAAGTGGGCAGATATCCCGTGAAGCGTATGTATGAGCAATTGCTTTCGGTCGAACCGGCTTCTACTTTCCGAAAGCAGATAAGCAAGCACCAACGTCCAAACTACATTCCTATAATCATGCTGTCCGATATCTGCCCGTTTCATCAGAGTATAGGTTCGTAACTGGGCACGAACATAAAGATTAATGAACTTACTTTCGGAAGGCCTGACAATCTGCACGATATTTTCCAACTCTTCGTCCGAGAATTGAAATACCATTCGGCGATACAGGAAATCATAATGACCATACGCTTCTAAAAACTCACGGAAAGAGTAAGTATCTCCCCGCAGAACAAGTGACAAAAGATAACTGACATCCATCAGACGCTGATCGACAAAAGAAGGGAAGTATCCGTGCAAAAGAAAAAAGCCGAGCAATTCCAATGCCGTATGAGGCAACGTCTCTTTCCGAATGCCCTGATCCGGATATGAAGTATCCTCACTTAGCCACTTTTGGCAATATTCATGTAAGGCAACGCGTAACCGTTCTGCAAACCGTTCATCAAACTCTTCTTCTTTTAGAATACCCAAATCGAGTGGCAAATGTTCAATGATAATAACTTTATCTTCCCGGTCATAGCGGCACATAGTTTCCTTCCACACTCCTTCGAAAATCTTCTCATAAGAGTAATCCCAACGCGCATTCAGCCTTTGTGCAAAAAGCTCGTTATCTGCCTGAAAGTCGAATTTCACCGAGTCAATCGAAATCATTCACCAGCCATTTTTTTAGTTTATCAGTCAATATTTCTATTTTCCAATCTCCGGAAGTGGAAAATGCATATTTCCACAACCGGAAATCAGTCCTGAAATCTGCTACCTTTTCCTGTTCCAGCCAGTAAAAGTTGGCATGAATATGGGCAGGTATACGCGAAAGAGCCAATCGCTCACAGTTATGCCTGAACTCTTCATCCCGTATCCAGCGCTCACCCGCTGTCCATATCACTGAAATCCGGAAAGGAGAATCGTCTGCCTCCTTTTTCGAACGTGATTTCAATAGATGGTGTTCTACTACAAATATTTCAGCTTCGTATTTTTCAAGATGAAGCAGACAATCTATATATTTCTCTAATCCGGAACAATTTTCCTGAGAAAAATCTTGCAAATTGAACGCACGGTTCCTATCCGTCCCCATTCGGGAAGACAACTTAAAAAATTGATCCGCCGTTTCCGCCGTTCTTCATCCGTCTCATATTTCCTCAGAAAAGGAGGATTACTGTCTTCCCCATACAAACGATCGAGAACATCCATCCATGCCTCTTTTTTATCACTCAGATCGGTTTCATCGGGACGCATCCAAAAGGGAAGAGATTTCAATTCACTCAGTACAGAAATAAACTGTCCGTCAAAAAGATCAAGATACTCTTTAAAACTTTGTTGCTCGACAGCACCATAAATTTCAGGAAGATCCTCGCGAACCGGACAATGCGTGAAGATATTCCTATAAGTTCCTTCGGGACAGTTATCCAATATTGCCTTATCCGTAGTCTGGTTTTGTGTTCCATAAGTAGCCGCACGCATAGAAGTAATCATCTTCTGCACCACTTTCGGTTCCACCGCTGCAGGTCTTCCTTTCTTCTTTAATACAACTCCTCCTTCTGTCCCGCTAAAAGGAGACACGGCATAAGCTTGTAAAGGGCTTTTTCTATGGATAAATTGCTTCAACATCCTCCCATTCTCCATAAAGCCAAGAGAAATGACCTGATGTATTCCGGGCATCGCTTTTAGCCGTTGATAGAGGCTGAGGACATCATATACCATTCTTCCGGTACACATGGAAGCCTCGTCAATCACCATCCGTTGCTGTATGGGCCCTTCCAGAATTTCATCAATGGGCATACCTTTGGCCAATAATTCATCTACCCGGCAGAAACGTACGCCTGCACCCAAAAACTCACGGACTTCAAAATACAAACATGCCATCATACGATTGGCATCTTCCGTTTCATCTATCTCAATTTCGGCATGGAGTTGCAAAAGTTCATAAGTAAGGAAACTCACTTCACCTACATTTTCACAAAGATTGCGGTGGGCATGAAACAACCTGTATACTTCCTTCAGTATTTCACGCTTTCGTTTCATATCTGCTTCGGGACCTGCATCCAATACAAAGTCATAGATGCCGGATTCGCGATGAACCACCACTTGTATATCCGACAGTCCCTCAATTCCTGCAATAAATAATTTCCGATAGTCAGTAGTCGTAACAGGGTTTACCGGAAAGACTTCAGAAGGGGGGGAAAAGAGCATGCTCTCCGGGAGAAAAGCCTTGTCCTTCGGCAGTCAGATAATCCTGCAGGTCAAAACCCAAGCGATAATCTGTCTCCCATAAAGCATAATTCAGTATATCCAGCACCGTCACTCCGGGGTCATGTTCGTTATAGTCCGTCCACAACTCCCCTGCCAACTCCTGAATTTTAGCCAATGCTTTTTCCTGAAGTTGCGTGTAGAAATCCTGTCCCTCCCCTTTTCGCTGTATGGTAATGTGCTCTTCCATTTATTCTTTTGTTACAAAATCCATATCAAGCATTGAACTGACACGATAGTGAAGCCAGACCTCTTCTCCGTAATTGGAACTCGTCCGAATCTGTAATCCGCATGTTCTTCCTTCTCCCCGCCGCCACCGAAACTGTATTTTGTTGAAACGAGTCCCAAACCAGGAACGACGATTCCAGATGCGCGGATGCTGTCCGAAGCAATTCATCGCAGTTACATCTGCTACAGCATATTTACCTTTCCATTTCAGTCCACAGGCTGCCACAATGTGATAAGCCAGACAACCATACTCCATCCCGCCAATATCATGCCATAACCCGTTAGCCGGAACTTTTCCCTGCATATAGCCCCCCACAAAACTATCCGCTTGAACCGAACCGTTCACCTGCAACCTCACCTTGCCGTTATCTCCCATCCTGATTGTTCCGTCGGCACACAAAGTCATCAAGGCCTTTTCATCTTCTCCCCGGTGAATATGCAGTTCTCCCTCTTTACCAAGAGATATGATCCAGGCTGGATCACCATCCAATATATTCCGGCGTATCTCCATGACAGCTCCCTCGTCGTTCAACGGTGAAAGGAGCATCCCCCTCTCTGCCGATTTATTGAATCCGTCGTCTACAACGTTCAACATAGAATCAATCAGATCGGCAAATTGTGTATGATTCGGTTTCTTTCCTTTACCGAAATACTCTTTCAAAGTTTTGCGATTCGTTTTTGCCATATTCGCTATTGTATTACAAAAGTATTTTCTACTTCCAAATCTCCAAATTCAATATCCTGACACCATTCTCCGGGCTCAATCAACTTCACGTATTGCCGTACTGCCGGTACCAGTATCCCCCATGGCACAGAAGGGGCAATCATCTGATTCTCGTCCTGCTCACTTGTATATGCTTTCAATCCGAACTTCTCCTCTTCACCCATAACCTGCAAAAGTTTCATGCCATGCAATGCCTCTACAGCCGGATTTTCTCTGATACAACTTACCAGATCACGTATAGAGAAACTGTATCCCAAAACGGGTTCCTTCTGCCCTTCATTCCAAGGGGCGATACATCTGCACAGATTCCGGTTAATGTCCGAAATAGCCTCTCCGGCTTGCTGCCCTTCCTTCAAACTGACCCCACAAAATACAGTCACCTCTTCATATACCGGATTAATCGCATCGATCTCGGCAAATGGCGATGTATAAGGACGTAAGAAGGCCTCTATCCCACAAAGCAACCGATCGGTACACAAAGGCCAGTCTTCACTGATACGATTGCGTATGGCAACCAATGTAACCACAGTCGTACGATTCAGGGATTTCGCATCGATTCCACGCAAACACTTCACTTTTGCCAATCCGGGAAATTCCTGCAATACCAACTGCTCATATTCACAAGGCAAGAGAGGGCGCTGGCGATGAGCAATCCTCTCGCTCAAACGTGCTTTCATCTCCGTTTCCGATTCCTCGGAGGCAGTTGTATCCAGTAATCCTACTCTCCGGTAAGCGAGTAAACCCGGAACTGACTTTTCCATTTCCTCTTCTGCCGTCCATGCTGCCTCAGCTACATTCAAACTTACATTCCGCAACACCGAACAATTACATAAATTGGAGTGTATACCCGCACAAATCCAAAAACTCCCTCCGTATCTGTCATCTCCGGAGAGATACTAAAAGGAAACTGAATAATGACCGCACCACTATGCATCAATCCCCCGGTATCATCCCGCAATACATACACAGGATCCACTTTCACCCAACGGGAAGAATCCCTGTAGTACCAGTCTACAGATGGCAAATACTCATGATCGATCTCACGCTGCAACAATTCCATCCCGATATATAACCGGATTATATTTTCACCTATCGCATCCGCTATGCCTATCAGGATATTACCTTCATCTTCCGGTCCGTCCGCCAAAGTGATCGGATGAGTTATATCGGGAGTAGTATCTACTTTCCCGGACAACGGACGGATATATGAGAATCTGATTCCTGAATGGTACCCGACTGCAAATTGCACCTCTTCTTCTGCCGTATAATTCAGTGATACGGCATCCATTTGCAAAGCCAGTGGAGGTTCCGGCAAAGAACGTTTCTTACGGCGGTGACTGTTTTCCATCATCACTTCCGCAAAAAGCCGACGATATTCATGCGTTCCGAATCCCATATCCGGAGCACTCAACACCAGCCGATAAAAACCGGAACGAACCTCTCCGGGACGGAAACGGGTGATGTCATCCAATGGAGATAAAACGACCTCAGGAACTTCAAACACGATCTTCGTTTCTTCCTTCACTGCATCCGCAGCTACAGGAACGGATGCTGATGAAGTACAGAACAGATAATGCTCTTCTATCCCGTACGTCCGCTTCCATTCCCGGTTCTGCAAATATTCTGTCCGGGCCCGAAACGAACGATTATTCACTCCTTTATGATATTCGCGATAATGCTCTTCCAATCCGCCATTGCCCACCGGAAGATGCAGCCAACGAAAATGAAGTTCTACATGCGTTACCGGCTTTAATGCCATTTCATAGCAGCCGAACGCCACCCATGCCCCTTTATCTCCCTGAGCACCAAAGGGTGAGAAAGGCTGATGGAGATCGACCTGTCCCAGCTCGTTATACAAACTAAACTCTCTGAGTCCGTTCACTTTCACATGTACCCTCACAGAGCGCACTTCAAGCCTGCATGCCCACGAATAAGGAAACAGCCATGCCTCAGTATTCATCAGCAAACTTAATGCCGGAACACTCTCTCCTTTTTCGGGACATACGGGAGGAAAACTTTCATCTAAACGGAATGTCAACCGCAATCCGGTTCCTTCCTCCCAGCGAAGATGGAAACGATCTACTTCCCGGTCTCCCTCCGAAGTACTCACTTTGAGTAAAAATGAATCATTCAGAATCTTAAAGACAGCTTCATCAAAATTGATTTCCTGAGCTTTAGCCACCTCATCAACCATCCCGATCCATCGTTGCTGAGACTCCCGGTTCAGTGCGAACCATACGGAAACCTCCCGTTCGCCTTCTCCCAATAGTAACAGCATCGAATGGATACGGAGTCCGATAGGTTCCGGACGATATGTCCGATCTTTCAAAGTAGACTGAAGTACCGAAGTTACATAACCCAATGCTGCTTCCGGATAACGATCCGACTTTTTCTCTACCCTGATTATGCTTACTCCGGCTACTTTCATTCCCGTCACACACATATCGGAAAGCAGCTTATAGCCTGCAATATTTTCATCCTTTTCTCCTTTGAAATACATATTTCGCTGAAGTAAAACAGAAGTCACGGCAGGCGATTTTTCGAAAGAAAGCCAAGTGGAAAGAGGCTTTCTTTTCCTGGCAATTCCTTTCAGGATATCTTTCAGATAAAAGTCCTGCAATCGTTCCCAACGCTGATTAAACGGCGAAACGATTCCGACATAATTGTACAAAAAGGCAACCAGTAAGGCAAGTGAGGGGTCCATCCTTCCGGAAGTACAGATTTCCATCAGATAAATTTCCTTCCTGGATTGCAGCCAGCGTACGACATCTTGCAGCAGCAAATGAAAACGACGCCAGACACTTTTATCTTCGGGCTGCACTCTTAAAGCAACCTGTACAGGATGGATGTGAAGATCTATTTGCCCCCTGATATCTTGAAGCAGTCCCAAAGAGGGAGTTTCCAGACAAGCATACTCCAACCTCTTCCTCCATTCCTGCAAGACATGATAAATTTGTCCCGCATCATCGAAGTCATGAAAACGGACCATATCGAGCCATACCATTAATGGCTGCCAATGGTAATAAGACGAAAATTCCGAACTGCATAAGACACGGGCAAGAAGTACCGGAAACCGTTCTTCCAGTACCGGCAAAACAACCGCAGATTCAAATCGTTCCAGACGTTTTTCTCTGCTCAACCCGTCTGTGTCAGAAATGTTCGTCATAATAATAAGGGTAAACTAAATTACCACGAGCATTTGTCAGGCGTATGGTGTATTCCAATAAAATACTCATTTTACCCACCCGTTCTTCACTTACGTCAAACTCCACATTAGTCAACGTAATGCGGCTTTCAAAATGAAGAATCGCGTTTTCGACAGATGCCCGTAACTGAGTACGTGCAGTCAGATCCATATTGTGATAGACCATGTTGTGCAGTTCCGAACCGAATTCAGGCCTCATCACCCTCTCCCCCAAATGTGTGGACAAGATAATGCACAAACTTTGTCGAATATCTTCTTCTTCCGACACCATCGCTATCGGAGACACACCCGGATGGAAAACCGGTGGGAAAGCCCACCCTGTTCCCAGAAAAGAACGATCCTTATCCGTATCCATAAAGGCTATCCTCCTATTTGAACAGTCGGGCAACCGGCAATAATCGAACCGCCATGGGCAGTCGTATCCCCCATACGGGCAGCAGGTTTTCCACATATCATCACAGTGGCCGATCCTTTGATTATCGAATCAGGAGGCCCTACACACACGCAACTATCGCCCATCACGGCAGCAGGCAGTTTACCTATCAGTACGGTAGGGGCACCGGGCCCAATAATCGGCCCACCCACATGCGGAATAGGCGACGGCCATGCAGGAGTCTGCATGGGACAAGAGTGCATATCAGTTAATCTGGCAACTGAGGCATAATTTTCTATTTTTAGTATGAAACAATTAATTAATCATCACCATGGCACCTTTGACGACAGTCTGTCCGGAAGCTGAAAGTTCGGCAGAAGCAGAACCGGTAACTTTCAGGGAGGTCTGTGCTTTGGCAGTCACATTCATCCCTTCAATCGATACATCCTGTGTAGCTTTGACGGCAATTTTCCCCTTTGCATCCAATTGTATATTCCCTTTTGCCGACAGAACAATATCTTTTGCGGAAGTCAGTTTAATACCTTTATCGTCCATCATGTATTCATTCCTATTCTGATCTTTCACTTTTATTCCTTTGGCATCATCGCTTATCACAATCGAGTTCTTGCAAGGTGTGCTGATGGTTATCATTTTTTCTCATCATCCAGTTCCACCGTCAGTTTCTCGGGAGTGATAATAGCACGCTTATAGTTCTTTTCATCTGCATTGTACGGAGGCGCCTGCTTGCTGCTATACATACAACCCAATATGACAGCCTGATTCGGATCGTTATTAATAAATCCCAGTACTACTTCATCGCCAACCGAAGGTACAAAGTAACTTCCCATCCCATTGGAAGCCGCAAATTGAGATAAACGTGCCCACACGGTATCCCGAGAGGAATTCAATAACGGCACTTCCACCTGAATACGGTAGTTTGAATCCGGATCATCAGTAAGTTTTGAAACCTTACCGATGTGCAGTCCTTCAATACCGGGAATCCATCCCGATGCCGGAGGAGCCATCACATCCGTACGTTGAGTGATGTTCATGGGCGAAATGCCCATCTCTACTTCCGTTATCCACGAACCATTTTGTACAGTGTGTGTCACCGATCCCACAAATATCTTCCCATTGAACCGTGCTCCCATGCCGGTCAGTTCGATGATACATCCCGGTGTAACAGATGCATTCCCCCTGAAAAGAGAAGGTACCCCCTGAAACGTGACAATCCCGTTTTCAACAATGTGGCATCCGCCCAGTTTTGCAGTACATCCTTTGCTGATAGCGCATCTGTCTGTAAAGTCACTCTATCCGTACCGGCAACAGAAAGAATATCTGCAGTCGAAAGATTTCCCTGCTTATTTAAAGAAGGAGTTGCCGCATTGGCAATAACTGCTTTCTGAGTAATCGGATCCCATCCCACGCTTTCTACTTTTGAAAATTGGTCTTCGACATACAGCTCACCGTCAAATGAAAGCAAGTCCGTGCCATACTCCACTTTCAGAACCGGAGCCTCCGACACTTTAGGTTTACCCACGGTTACTTTATTTCCGTCTGTTATCACAATCATACCACAAGCATCGGCCCGTGACAAGGCAAAATCCCAATCGGTGCAATAATATTGTACCAGTTGAGTATGTTCCACATTCGTACCATCCACATCAACCGACAACCCACAATCAGAAAGAACCGTTACAATGGCATCACTGTCTTTTTTCTTCTCAAACACCCTATTATTGCGGGCTACGGTGGCCTTGACCGCTTCATTCTTACACTCTATAATTAATAATGCGGCCGCTTCCGCTTCTCGTGGAATATAAATTCTTTGAGCCACGACTATACCTTCAAAAACGGGTTTGTCCGTGCATTCATATCCTAACTCGATCTTTATCTTCCGACCGGGCTTAAAGTCGTCCGCCTCACTTTCCGGAATATTCGCCTTTGACATATCTCCGGCATAAATTTTCAGCACAGCACTTCCTATGCGGTTTACTTCACGACATACTTCTATATTTTTAAACTGATATTTATCACTTATTTTACTCCCGTTACTGTAAACGGTATAGGTGACCAGTTTTCCGGCATTTTTACCTGGTGAATTATCATTCATAACTTTCCATGTTATTCGTTAGTTAATGGTGGAAAAAGTAACCGGGTTCCCGGTTCAATGTACCTGAACCCTGTAAGCCCATTGACGCGCGCCACCTCTGCACAATAGGCCGTATTATCATAAATCTTCCGACAAAGGGCCGGAAGCGTATCTCCGTCTTTTACGGTAACCACATGTGAGAGATCCGGAGAACTCTTCGACATCAGCAACCGGAATGTTTTCACATCCGTATAACTTATCAACTTGAGTTTTACAGTTGCACGCAGCGGAGCACCATTCAGATCGAACATGGTATATTTGATATCCATCTGTTGCAGTCGTCCCTGAAAGTTAAGTTCTCCCCAAATCACCTTAACAAACCCCGGTTGATGAACAGTCCCTATATATTGGTAAACGGTTTCGCTCAAATCATTAATCAGAGATTTCAGGCTTTTCCCGAATTTATCGTCTCCGAGCTTAGTCAATACTCCTGTAGTATCAAGCACAAATTCAAGTTCCAGCCCCTCTTGATTGTAGCTTTTGAAAACAGGTCCTCCAACCCAGTTTTCAACGCAATACTTTATTTCTTTTTTAGATTCATAATCCTTCGGATTAATCATCAACCTAAAGCGATGACCACTCAAAGTATTGAACGTTCCGTCCTTATACCCTATAATTTCAAGTTTTTTTAGCCATCCGACATCCATTTCATCTGTCCTTTCTGATTTTTCCCGTTCTTACAGTGCGGTTCTCCTGTCTCAAATCTTCAATTATATCCCGCTTCATCTTTTCCATCCACTCTTCCGGGAAAATTTCCTGCGGAGTCTTTTAGACTCCACAGTAGTCCTTACAATTACTTCCTTAATAATGATAGGCATATCACAACACACGATTTACAGAATAATACGCAAACTCAATCGTCTCAATCGCTACATCATTTTTCTTTGAATCGAATGCACCAACCTCCCATTTCACCGGATAGGCATCCGTAATCAACCACCCGCATGTAGGCTCACCGAAAGCTCCCAACAAAGTCACCATAATCTCACTGGTCAATACCGGAGTAGTATACTCCATTTGCATCGTCGCCGTTGTCCACATCGACAAAGCACTCAGTCCCAATCGCTTCATGGGTCTTTTACATACCAGGTTTCCGTGTTTCCGGTATCCCGGCAGTCTCACTTTCGGTCCTCCTCCCTCTTCTATTTCTATGGTTTCCAGCTCCATGGTCAGTCCGGACACTTCAAGAAAGGCCATATCCGGAATGGGAAAAGGAGCCAAAAACTGTACATTGAAGTAAAAAGCAGTAGGAGGCGGTATGATATGATCTAATTCGAACATTCAACCTATCTTTTTATCCGTTTTCAATAGTAATTCCTTCGTGTGCTATATCCAACTGCTCGATAGCCGCCTCGTTGCCATCCGACTTCAGGCTGACACCACTCACTTTGGTAGGCCACGCATTGGTCAGCTTCCACACCATTGTCGGATTTCCTTCCTCGTCCAGCAAACTGATTGTAACCGGTTCTCTTTGAATGGTATTCATCTTAATGGTATTGAACCAATCGAACAACTTGTTATCCTGAGCGAAAACTCCTTTTTCAAAGTAACATTGCTGTACTTCTTGATGCCCGGCATCTTGATTGTGGAAAACTGCGGGCTGTTTCCATGCCTGTACTCTATCACTTGTGCCTCAGCATCCATTCCCGAAACTTCTTTAAAGGCAATCTCACCCAAACTCCCAATCTCCACTTTGAAATAGAACACCGGCAACGGCCATACGCTATCTTGTTTTTCTCCTGCCATAATCTTTTAGTATTAAATTATAAATAATCTGTTTTATCTTCTTTCGATAAAGACTAAAGTGTTTTTCGGAAAGACTTAAACGTTTTCTGAAAAGACTTAAGAGTTTCAGTCCGAAGACTTAAGTCTTTTTGTCGAGAAACACCTTGCCTCCTCCGCTAGCTTTTTTGCATCTGCTGCTGGAATGTGATTTCGATAAACTCTGCCGGACGGACAATAGCTACCAGAACCGTCACGCGAAGAATACCTTCCAGCACATCTTCAGGAGTCATCGTATCTCCCAAGCCGACATGTACGCTGAAGGCATCATCCGGAGTAGCTCCGGCCAGTCCTCCCCGCTTCCAGATACCGGTCAGGAAGTTTTGAATCATACTTTTCAGGTTCAACCAGGTAGACGCCACATTAGGCTCGAAAACATACGCCCGGCTTGCATTCTTCACCGATTCTTCAAGCATGATCATGGTACGGCGGACGTTAATATAACGCCAATCGAGCGAATTACCGTCCAATGTACGGGCACCCCATACTTTGATTCCTTCGCCCACAAACGTGCGGATGGCATTGATGGCTTTACCCGATAAAGGTACGTTCAGGTCTTCCTGTTCATCGCTAGTGATACTCAAAGCCGGCGAGATTACTGAATTAACGGAGACATTAGCAGGGGCTTTCCACACTCCGCGTGTGTTGTCCACCATTGTATAAATACCGGCCATTGCAGCCGACGGTGCAAGCAAGTTGAGCACTCTCTTAAGCTCTTTCAGCACGGCAGTGTAGATCGGGCAAATCAATATCAACGTTTTATGCAGTCCGTCTTGCTCCACGTCAGTCATCTCCGTACCCAGTTTATCAATCTGCTCTTTTACCAGCTGCCGCCTTTCTTCAGGCTGTCTCTTTGAATCTTCCTCAAGCAATACTTTCAGACTTTCGGCATCCAGATTCAAGAAAGACAGATCACGGTCTTGCACGATAGAAGTGTTAAGCCAGGGATAATATGCAGCCCCGAAGTCGAGGAAAGCGCTGCCTGTCTTTTCGCGGAATTCATTTACCACATCTCCTTCAGGATCCCTACGATCCTTGTAGCCATCGTATACATCCAGAATCGTGATACGATTGCGCATCTTGTATCCGCAATGGCTCAGCATAGCAGTCTGCACACTGTAACATAATTCTTTATCATTCAGATTGACGGCTTCGGGACACAATACCATCGTCGGTTCTTGCTCTTTCAGTAATGTGTCGATACCTGCCTTGAACGCATCAGCATCGAGGCTGTCAACTGTATAATCACCTACAGAAACAATGTAACAAGGCCCCCCGCCGTTTGCAAAGAACATCAACATGTGGTAGTACAAAGTAAAAGGTACACCGGTGCGCTTTGCCACCATTTTTTTAGTTCCGCAAACCACCGTCGGCATCTCACCGTCGGCTGCATCTTCCAAAGTAAATAAAGGAGTCGGCGCTCCTCCGAAAAAAGAGTGATATTCAGCCATCGAAGTGATACGGAAAGGTTTGTTCAACAACGAAACGTTACCATTCAAAGCCATTTCGGTATACCCGATAAAAGCAGGTACAGCCGTAGCCACTTCAACTGTCGAACTCGGAAATGCACTTTTCTCGACGATATATACGCCGGGTGTTTTCATTGATCCCATAAGCATTTAATTTTTATATTAAAAAAATCGGTCTATTTCATATATATAATAATCGGCAAAGAATATCTTTGTAAGTATCGCCTATAATATTTCCCGGATCCGGATAGGGCAATTGACGACATATCTCTCTTTTACCGGACGGATAAATTTCCCACAGTCGCAAACGGTAATCCGGAAACTCTTTCATCTTCACCTTTTCTTTCGATCGGAAACGTATTACCTTCTTTCCCATAAAATCAATCTCTACAGGATCGTCAAACACAATCGTATTCTCCATATCCTCTATCATCAATTTCCGTTCTGTATTTTCATCACGAGGTAAAAACAAATATTCCACCTGTCTATTAAAAGAATTAAATACAAGTTCGGTTTCATAAGGCAATGGTTTCTCTCCTATTTTATCAAATAAAAAAACTAGTCGAAAACAAACCCCGGGACGAACCGGTACCAAAGATCCATGAAGGGTATTCATCCTAATGGATTCCCTGCTCTCCGACAGTTCCAGTTGTTCGCATGCACCTGCTAAATTCCAGTCCCAATCCGTCACATACGATAACGATTTATCCTCCACACGAAAATCAATCACCACCCTGTCTTCCCCGGCCGGTTGTCCATGGTCACCGTCTAACGAGAATAAAAGCCATCTGCCGCCACCATCATAACGCCACATCATTCCTCGCCTGAGCAACAGCCGCTGCGATTCGTCCGATAAAATCAGCGATAGCCCTTTCTCCGGAAATACCTTATAATATTCATGCTTTACCCGAAGGTTCCAAATAATCTTTATCATTTTCTTATGGTCGGCTTATTGTCCGTTATATCTGCTACCACCTGTTTCACTTCACTTCCATCAAACGTCAACCTCCTGATCTTGCAGAAGATAGAAGGATAATATCGTCCACCAAACAGCGTCCAGACATTGCTCTGATCCTGAAGCGAAGGAGTTATCATTTCGATGGTATACTTTGTGTTTTCCACCATAAAAACAGGATTAGACTGAAGAAAAGTAATTGCTAACGAGAGGACCGACAGAGATTCACGATATCTCTTTTCATTAAAAACAGCAGCTATGATCACGTCCAGGTTAACGTGTATGAGTGGATAAGACAAACCGGAAAACTTTCCTGAAGTTCCCACTTTTCCCATATTCATCCCTTGGGCAGTTTCGCGCTCCACGTTCAACAAAGAAATCTGTATTTTACATGGTTCTTCGTCTACTTGTGCTCCGATCGCTCCAACCTCTACCATACCTTCCGGCCGATGGAAGTAGGTTCCCATATATTGTTCCATCTGACTGGCATACATAGTCAATACCCGGTTTATCATAATTCCCTACATTTTAGTCAATACACATACTTTGAGACACTCTTCCGGAAAAGCATTATTACGCATTCCCAAATTAAAACATTCTTTTTTAATTATGCAAATAATTAAAAAAGAAAAAACGCAGGATTTTAAAATACTCAATAAAAAAACGTCCGGTATCCCATTACGGGATAACCGGACGCTTTTTATCACATATGATGAACCGGATACCTTTCCGGCGCTATTAAGACAGAAAAGAGATCAGCACCCCTGCCGCTACGGCAGACCCGATCACTCCCGAGATATTGCTGGCCATGCAATATTGCAATACATGATTTTTAGGATCATATTTCAAAGCAATGTCATTGGCTACACGGCTGGCCATAGGAACCGCACTAAGTCCCGTAGCACCAATCAGCGGATTAATCTTTTTCTTCGTAAACAGATTCACCAGTTTCACAAAGAAGATACCTCCTGCTATCGACAAAGCAAAAGCCAGGAATCCTCCTACCACAATACCGATAGTCGTCCAGTTCAGGAAAGCTTCACTTGTCATCGTGGCTCCTACCGACAAACCCAGGAAAATGGTTGCCGCATTCATGATACTATTCGAAGCTGCGTCAAACAGACGGAAAGTATTGGCACCGATTTCTTTCACCAGGTTACCGAACATCAGCATACCGATCAAAGGTACTGCACTCGGTACAAACAGAGCTACAATCGTAGTCACTACAATCGGGAAAATAATTTTCAATACACGGAGGTTTTTAATTTCCGTTTTCGATGGATATTTCTTCTCCTGCTCTTTCATATTGATACTCAGTTCCTTCTTGGTACACAAAAGACGAACGACCAGTGGAATGATAACCGGAACCAGTGCCATGTACGAATAAGCCGCAATGGCGATAGGACCCAGCAGATGCGGAGCCAACTTGATCGTGGTAAAGATGGCCGTAGGTCCGTCCGCACCACCGATAATTCCCAAAGAAGCTGCTTCACTGGGTGTAAATCCCATCAGGATAGCTACCAACAACACAGTAAAGATACCCAATTGAGCGGCAGCTCCGAATATAGACAGACGCAGATTGCGAAGCATCGGTCCGAAGTCCGTCAAGGCCCCCACTCCCATAAAAATGATCGGGGGAAGGAACCCTGTCTTTATAAGCATATAATACACAAAGTTCATCAGTCCCAATTCATGAGCAATATCATGGAGAGGCATCTCCCAGATATTCTTCATTACTCCGTTCACCAGGATCATGCCATTCTCGTCAGCCTGTATCACTCCCATTCCTCCGCCGGGAAAGTTAGCCAACAGCACTCCAAAGGCAATCGGCACCAATAAAAGAGGCTCGTATTGTTTCTTTATACCCAGATACAAGAGAACGAAGGCAATGACATACATCACCAGAAACTGCGGTTCGGCAACAATATTGCTGAAGGCAGTCATATCATATAATTTTTCAAATATTCCGTTCATCATCCTATCTTCATTAATACATCATCTTCAGAAACCGTATCACCGGGATTTGCAGAAATAGCTGTTACCGTTCCACCAAATTCGGCGCGGATGGCATTATAGGTTTTCATTGCTTCCACGTAGCAAAGCACATCACCTTCTTTCACCGCATCGCCTACCTTGAGCGGAGTCTCTTGCGCATTCTTTACCAGGAAGAATTTTCCTTCGAGCGGAGAAAGTACCTCTTTCCCTTCACCTGCAGCAGCAGACGGTTGTGAAGCCGGTGCAACAGGCAGTTCCGTGTCTCCGTAAGCAACTGTCACCCGGTAAGCTTGCCCGTCTACCTGTACCGTAAGTGTTTTAGGTTTCGCTTCTTCCGTAGGCACCTGCTCTTTCTCAGCCCTGCGTTTTGCTACATCAGCCAAGAAATCCTCTTTCGCTTTTCCGCTCTTATAAGCTTCATATTGAGCCGGATGCATCGCATATTCAAAGAGTTCTTCATCGTCCTCGCCTGTCTCCCACTTCTTTTCTTTCATTAGTTTGCGATATTTCTCAAGATCATCCGGATAGTTATCCTGCGGATTTCCCTCAAAGAATTTCCGTCCTTCTCTCTCGGCTTTCTCTATAATTTCAGGAGCAAGCTTGCCCGGCAGACGTCCGGCTTTGCCCAGAATCATATCCCAAATATCATCAGCGATCATTCCCCAACGCTCTTTTCCTTTCTCCATCGCGATAACGTTCATCATCGAAAGATTTTTCACATACTGGCTGAAAGGAGTAACCAAAGGAGGATATCCGACGCGGGGCCATACATAAGCCACTTCATTGAACAACTTGATCAGAAGCTGATCTTGTGTCATAAAAGGAAGATTGTGTTTTGCCTTATACTTATTAATAGATTCCAGGTTCGTTTCCAAATCTGCCATCAGGCTTCCCATCATTCCGCCCGGAAGTCCCGGAGCTATCAACAATGAATTCATCAACCGGTTTTTCGGACTGATATACAGTCCCAGAAAGTCGTCCATGAATTCCTGAATCAGGGCACGCACCTTCATATAGGCCTCCATATTAATCTCAGGTACCTGGAATCCCGCATCTTTCAACATGGCCTGTACACTCAATAAATCGGCATGTCCTGTGCCCCACGACAACGGTTCCATTCCGACATCTACATAATCACACCCGGCTTCACATACTTCCAAAATGCTGGCCATGTTAAAGCCCGGTCCCGCATGGCTGTGATACTGGATGGGAATGTCCGGATGCGCAGCTTTGATGTTTGCCACAATCTTGCCCAAAGAAACGGGGCGTCCGATACCTGCCATGTCTTTAATGCAAATCTCGTCCGCCCCCAGTTTTATCAGTTCCAGTGCCATATTGGTGTAATATTCCACCGTATGGATTGGCGAATGGGTGATACAAAGCGAACATTGCGAAATCATTCCTGCATCTTTGGCATAAGTGATAGAAGGAGCGATATTGCGTACATCATTCAGCCCACAGAATGTACGGGTGATATCCGTCCCCTGTGCTTTCTTTACTTTATAAAACAACTTACGCACATCGGCCGGAACAGGACTCATACGAAGCCCGTTGAGAGCACGATCCAACATGTGTGTCTGTATCCCGGCTTCATGGAAAGGCTTTGTCCATGCACGCACCGATTTATTCGGGTTTTCACCAAACAATAAATTTACCTGTTCAAAACCACCGCCGTTTGTTTCTACCCGGGCAAAACATCCCATTTCAACAATAGCAGGTGCTACCTTCACCAACTGGTCTACCCGAGGCGCATATTTACCGGCAGACTGCCACATGTCTCTAAAAACCAGACTAAATTTTACTTCTCTTTTCATTTCCGTTTTCGGTATTATTCTATAAGATTAATTTTCAGATTTTCTCGATTTTAGCCACTTTCCCTTTTCCCTGAGTCACCACATTAACGGCCGCCGTAATGGCTGCAACAATATTTCCGGGAATAGGAACCGGTGATTGGGCACCTTGCTTTGCAGGAAGCTGTTCTTCAGGAGCATATTTATTAACCAACGAGATAAGTAACTTTCCTAAATAGATCACAATGAGGAGGATAGCAAAGACAGTTGCCATCCCGACTACCATCAGTAGAAGCGCTGTTTCCAAATTTTCCATATAATTAAATTATTAGTAAACAATGTCGATTTGCAAAAAATCGTTCGAATTTAGCAATAATTTATTAATAAGTGAAAGATAAAAAACTTAAAAAACACAAAAGCGATCAGGCGGCTTAAAATGTAATTATACATTTTGAGCCGCCTGATCACTTTTGTCTTAGTTCTGATTTTTTACTTTTGCACTATGGGTATCGGCGCAGCCTCAGAGGAAACAAACCCTTTCAGACTCTTCAAATAATCGATAAAAGCCACAGTTGTTTCAAGATTCTGACTATTAAAATCTCCTATTTCATAACCTGAAAATAATTTGCTGTCATAACCGTCGCCACCCGAGGTGATGAAAGCATCCAATACAACGATACATTTATCGTCATCACGGATTATCTTATTGGTACGGCAGTCGGTTATCGTTTCAACATTTCCTTTCGAATTCAAATGTAGTTTTAAATAAGAAGTTTGCAGAAAACCGTTTTTATTCCTGCGTCCATCGTCCAATAATTGCTTCAACCGTTCACCCGTAAATTCATAAGCCACCACATTACCACCGAATGGAAGCACATTGCCGGCACGCAACCTTGTGACCTCACCCGCCGGAATACTGGCACGTAAACCACCAAAATGATTTACCCCAATGACGGGCAACACTTTCAATTCGGCAGGCACTTTTTCATTCTCTAAGAAACTCCGGACGTAGGCAGCTGTCACATAAGCTCCCACCGGAGTGTACTCCCATTTATTAATGGTACGATCGTGGATCAGGGCATCTTTTGCCAAAATCAGTTTTTCCGACAGTCCGTATACCGCCAATACTTTATCGACCAACGAATCGATATGTGCATTAGACGGCCCCTCTGTCCGAATTGTATCACCTCCTATATAAGAGATACGATTGCCGCCCTCTTCTTTCACTACTCTAAAATCCAACTTACCGATATGAGTACCGTTTACCCCTGCCTGGATAATGGGTACATCGTTCACCTTACTAAGAACAACTTCGTGAGAATGCCCGGAAATGATTGCGTCCACTCCTTTCAGGAAAGGCAGCAATTTAGCATTCTCCTCTTCTATAATATCTCTATTCTTCATGTTAGTGCCGATATGCATCAAGAGGACATATCCACTTTGCCTTCTTTTTCTTCAACCGACAGGCAGTCTCGACACGGGCTGCATATACAGGATGCACAAAAGCCAGTCCCTTTATATTTTCCGGACTCGTTTTATGTGCCGTATCAGTCGTTGTCAACCCTACGAAAGCCACCCGCACCGTTCCTCCATTCTTCAAATTCAGAGTCACAATCCGGTAAGGTTTAGCCCACTCCAACGTATCTCCCCGATCCGTTATAATATTGGCTGCCACAAAATTCATATATACCTTCGCCGTATCCGTCAGATAGGGTAATCCCCAATCAAACTCGTGATTGCCTACAGCGGACATTTTTACATCCATTTCCTGAAACATTTCCGGTAACGGATTGCCTCTGGTTATTCTTGAGAAATAACTTCCGCTGAAATTATCTCCGACAGAAAGCACGATGGTATTTTTATTTTTCTCTTTCTGTGTCAACACTGTTTTACCAGTTGGCCGGCCGGGAACACCCTTTATCGCAGGCAAAGGCTCCATGAAAATCGTTAAATGATACAAGTGACAAGGTATCTGTCACATTTCCCTTGACAACAGGTATTACAGTATTCGATTTATGCTCTTTCCTTTTTTCCACTTTGACAGGTGTCTGTGCTCCCCCCGTAAAAAGCAAAGCATCAACCCCAATGAAGCAATCTTCCGGATATGCAATTTTTCCATAAGTATATTCTTTTATTTATTTTCCACAAAGGTAAAAAAAATATATCCAAAAGCAACGCACCACAAATAAAAGTTATACGAGCAAACAACCGGAACAGTAAACTGAATACAAAAAATCGGCTGAAACATTTAGAACATTCCAGCCGATTCTCTTTGCAATGAATATTATAGTTTCACTACATCTTCCTGATCGTATCCACCACTCTCCTGATATCCTCATCTGTCAATGTAGGTCCCGAAGGCAGACACAGACCGATATTAAATAAACGTTCGTACCATTCATAGAACGGAGCATCCGTAACTACAGTTCCCCCGAGGGAAAGAGGATTCCTCGTACCAGGATACGCCTTTAATACAATGTTCCTTTTAACTACGACCCCGAGGGGAAAGAGGATTCTGTTCCTCTACCGATACCAGGATACGCCTTTAATACAATGGCCCACAATTATCCGGGTTTGGCAGATATCCTGAAAAGATTAGGAATTAACGAGGTGAACGAAGTAAATGCCATTCTCAGACTGTCAGATTATGAAAGAAAGGGAACAGTACAGCCCCTCTTTTTATGGTTGACAAAAAAGCAAGTATATCGGTTCCAGCCTGCGGAGACCTTCAGTGAGGCAAAGAAGTAAAAATCAAACTTAATAAGCTGAAATACAAACCATTCAAAGTTCAAAACATCTGTCAGTAAAAGCTTTGTTTTAACACAGAGTTAAAGTTTATTCTTTGGATGCAAATAACAAGTCTTTTAAATGCAAAAGGCTTGTTATTTGCACACAAGAATAAAAATGGCTGAGAAAGGGAGTTAACAATGTTAATTATAAGGATAATAAACTGTATTTACAACAATACTTTCTTGTATCAGAGAGACCACTCTATTTTAACGAAATCTTCCAATCTATATAGTAAAGCATATAAAGGTTTATTCCATGGCTCAACACAAGTAGAGAATCTAGCCTGAAATCATTAAAAGTTAAAACGGATACCGGAATTCCAAACCCATTCCCAACGCTTATAAACAACATTGTACTGATACTCTATCCCTGTTTTTAACTGTAATTTCTTATTGGGACTATAAGAAAACCTGTGCCCACATAATATGGAGTAGCTAGTTGGCAATATTACTGTTCGGTTCTTATCAATAGTATAGCCACCATAAACACGATACGCCAAATGGTCTGTAAACTTAAACTGTATATCAGTTTTCCTCTTTATCAATACTCGGGGATCCCCTATATCCAACTGGGATTTTACAAATAACTGTTTATTGCCCAACATGTGGACATTCATGAAGAGCGAATCTTGCCGGATATTCAACTCATTAACTTTAAAAAGTGGATATATGGTATTTACCTGTAAAGACGTTAGGTCTGTACAATAGGAAATCTTTGATTAGTAAAATGGCAGAACGAGATTGAGATTTAAATAAGCGTCGTGGAGAAGAAAAAACTCTGTCGAGTTCTCTTAATGCCTCCCGGTTAATTCGGATTTCAGCTTGTCCTGCTAATATTTTCTTTAACTTCAAAGAGTCATTTTGTGTCCACACATTTTGTTCTTGTCCTTGCATGACCAAAGGCAAACATAAAGAAAATATGATAAATAAAATGAATCTCATCAACACTTTGCCATTAATTAAGAATAATCAATCATGTATTGCATTTCCTTACTTTCATACAATAAATAAACAAGTAACCATATATTATAATTAAGAACATGAAACTTCGATTTGTCCCTACGCACCCCATAATATTTAACATCATTAAGTATTACTTTACAAGTGTATGTCATTTCATAAAAACACTGGTAAACTGGTCTATTTTATAAGAGGCTGGCATATTGAAACCAGTAGGTATTTGATATTATTATCCAAGTAAAAAATACATAAAAATATCACCAAACCACATCTATAATTAAAGATGTAGAGAGATAACATTTTATTCTTATTCACATGGAAAATATATTTTTAGTTGTTTTTGCCTACAATCACCACATTCCTTTTAAAATCCTTATTCACAATTATCTTTCTCCATTTTCTCAACCTTTCAGATTTTCTCTTTATCTTTGTAGTAGAATAGATTAGCATATAGGCAGATCTATATAGAAAATCATATATTAACTACTTAAAAATCAAAAGAGAATATGTCAATGCATACTTGGTTTGAGTGTAAGATCCGTTACGAGAAGTTGATGGAAAACGGAATGAACAAGAAAGTTACTGAACCTTATCTCGTGGATGCACTCAGCTTTACAGAAGCAGAAGCACGCATTATTGAGGAGATGACCCCGTTCATTACAGGAGAATTTACCGTATCGGATATCAAACGAGCCAACTATAGTGAACTTTTCCCCAGCGAAGAAGAAGCTGCTGACCGCTGGTTTAAGTGTAAACTGATTTTTATCACACTAGACGAAAAAAGTGGTGCTGAGAAAAAAACGTCGACACAAGTTCTGGTACAGGCAGCTGACCTGCGCGATGCTGTAAAAAAGCTGGACGAAGGCATGAAAGGTACAATGGCTGATTATCAGATAGGTTCTGTTGCTGAAACAGCAATCATGGATGTATATCCATATAGTTCTGAGCCTAATGATAAACCGGAAGTATAATATTATATAAGGAAATGAACTAAGTTCACCACAGATTGACACAGATTAACACAGATGTTTTAATCTAATTTTCAATGAAATAAAAAATTATCAATCTGTGAAAATCCGTGTAATCTGTGGTGAAATGAACTCAAAACAGTATAAAAATGAATGTTACTGATAACTTAAAGCAGGTCCTGGCCGAATTGCCATCCGGCGTTCGACTGGTTGCAGTCTCGAAATTCCATCCGAACGAAGCCATTGAAGAAGCCTATCGCGCGGGACAGAGAATTTTCGGAGAAAGCAAAGTGCAGGAGATGACAGGCAAGTATGAAAGCCTGCCCAAAGACATTGAGTGGCATTTTATCGGGCACTTGCAGACAAACAAGATCAAGTATATGGCGCCTTATGTGTCCATGATACACGGAATCGACTCTTACAAACTACTGGCAGAAGTGAACAAACAAGCCATAAAGGCAGAAAGAGTTATTCGCTGTTTACTGCAAATACACATCGCTCAAGAAGAAACCAAGTTTGGTTTCAGTTTTGACGAATGCAAAGAGATGTTGAATGCCGCCGAATGGAAAGCATTGGCAAACATACAGATATGCGGACTGATGGGAATGGCTACCAACACAGATTCGAAAGAACAAATCGAACGGGAATTCCGTTCTTTAAATTGTTTTTTCCATGAAGTGAAAAAACAATATTTTGCCAACGAACCGACTTTTTGCGAACTTTCAATGGGAATGTCCCATGACTATCATCTGGCCATTAAAGAGGGCAGTACATTGGTAAGAGTAGGAAGTAAAATCTTCGGGGAAAGAGTTTATTAATAATTGAATCAATGAAGTAACAGATTCATTGAAAAAACCATTAACAATAATTACCATGGCCGACTTAAAAACAACTTTTGCGGGATTGACTTTGAAAAATCCTGTAATTATCAGTAGTTCGGGACTTACTAACAGTGCCGCTAAAAACGCAAAGCTGGAAGCTGCCGGTGCAGGAGCCATTGTCCTGAAATCACTATTTGAAGAACAAATTATGATGGAAGCTGACCGTCTGAGGAATCCATCATACTATCCGGAAGGAAGTGATTATCTGGCTGAATATATCCGTAATCATAAATTGGCAGAATATCTGGAACTGATTAAAGAAAGCAAGAAGATATGCACCATTCCTGTTATTGCAAGTATAAACTGCTATACCGACGCTGAATGGGTAGACTTTGCAAAGCAAATAGAAGAAGCCGGTGCAGACGCACTGGAAATAAATATTCTTGCTCTACAATCGGACATCCAATATAAATACGGCTCATTTGAACCGTCACATCGATATTCTGAGCCACATCAAGAAAACAATTCGCATCCCGGTTATTATGAAATTGGGCAGTAACTTTACCAATCCGGTAGCCTTGATCGATCAACTTTATGCCAACGGTGCAGCAGCTGTTGTCCTTTTCAACCGTTTCTACCAACCGGATATTGACGTAGAGAAGATGGAGCATACTTCAGGAGACGTGTTCAGCAACGCATCCGACCTTTCGACAACCCTGCGTTGGATAGGTATCTCTTCTTCACTGGTATCTAAAATTGATTATGCCGCTTCAGGAGGAATTCATAAACCGGACGGAATTGTAAAAGCTATTTTAGCAGGAGCATCGGCCATCGAAATATGTAGTGCCATCTACCAGAACACCAATCTGTTTGTAGGAGAAATGAACCGCTTCCTTAGCGCATGGATGGAGCGGAAAGGATTTAAGCACATCTCTCAATTCAAAGGTAAGCTGAACGCTAAAGATGTGGAAGGCATCAACATGTTTGAACGTACCCAGTTCTTAAAATACTTCTCTGAGAAATAAGATGATAATAGCGAGTGGTGAACAAGCTTCACAGTTTGTTCACCACTCTTTTTAATCCACAGTTCTCTTTTAATTCAAATTTTATTGAGATGGTTCAAAGGTTATAATTGTCCTACGAAAATTTCTGGTAAGCCGCTGCTAATTTTTTATCATATTGATTCTGCTCATAAGCAGGACCATTATAACGTTTGGCAAACTCTGCCCAGTCTTTGGCTTGCAAAGCGGAAAGCATTCCGGATTGTTTGATAAAGCGGGCGGACAGCACCAATTGTCGACATTCACTCATACACATAGCTTTTACAAAGCTGTCGACACTCTTCTCTCCACAGGCTGCATAGTTGAAACCCATAATCTGGAACATCCCCCAACTGGCAGAAGCATCCGCTGCTTCATGATTGATCTTACGGGCTTGTTCCAAACGATCGTATTCACCCATACCGCCTTTATAATGTCCCTTCTCCCATTTGGGATAGAGAATGTTTTCATTCCCCTTCACATGCGATTCAGGATTGATATTCCGCTTTTTCAATTGATTCCAGAAAATATGACCTTCGAAAAGGATGGCGGGCTTACCGGGAGCAAAAAATCCTCCTCTCCCTCCTGTTTCTACTTGCTGTACCGCTTTTAAAGCAGCCACTTCCACATCGAGCAACCGGGCCACAAGAATAAAATCTTCTTCAGTCAAACGTTCGGTAATGGGATGCCCTGTAAAGAACAGAACTTCCCAAGTGCGATATCCCACGATTCCATCAGCATCCAACTTGTTTTTCTGTTGAAAATCAATAACTGCCTCTTTCATTTCTTGTGTAAAAGTCCGGCTTTCCTTTACTGAATAACCATTGCGTTTCAACTCCCGACACAGCAAGAGAGCTTCTTCACCTTCATAACCTAATTTAATAGTCTTCATATTCCAATTATTTTTTATTTATCATCTCATTTGTGAAGCCTTTTCCAGTTCATAAAGCGCCTTGTAGGCACGATAAATAAACTGGAAAAATTCATAACCGGTAAAATAACCGTCTGTACCAATACCACTATTACCAGACGACGTGCCACAGAAAAATTTACCGTCCAACAAAATATCCGTCTGAACAAGTTTCGGAAAATAAACTTCCTTCCACAGCTTCATATCTTCTCCGGAGAATGAAGCACATCCCTTTTCTGCCGGAAATCTGTTCACATACTTTTCAAGCATTGACACACACTCCATCAAGAGTTTTTTCTGTTCATTGGCATTTGCGCCCATTTTATTCAATATAGGATTCATACTCTTTCATTTTTTAATATTTAATTCAAATCTAATTTCAGTGATTTTTGGCTTAAGGCCAACATAATCAATTTTCAGGACCGCAACAGTATTTTCCTTGTTACGGCAAGTCACTTTATTCGTGAAATACAAATTACCGCTTTCATCCGGAAAAACGGCTGTACAATGCAGATATTCTCCAGTCTGGCGATAGGTCAACAGACGCTGATCGCACATACGCAAGAAAAATAAAAAGGCATTTACAAAACTACCGACATGAACGATCCGTATCTCGGGATGATAATAACTGAAAGGTTTACCAACCGGCTTGTTATTTCTTAGTAAAAAATAACGTGCCTGTTCCCCACATTGATCTGCCGATCTTATGACGGAAGATTCTTCTGCCGTTGCTTCGGTTGCATTATCCGCTACCGGCTGAGGGGCAGTTTCTACAACGGGAATTGTTTTCGGAATTTCCTTTCGGAACGGATGGCGGATCTTCTCCCCATCCGCTTGAAAAAAGTCAATTTCATGCCTCGTCCGTTTAACCGTTGAACTTGCTTTTTCTCTCCAAATTCTCCTGCGCATTCTGAACTTTCCGCAATGCGTCAAAAGCTGCTTTCGACTTCATGCGGTCTATGTTCAAACGCAAGTGACAGGACGGACACTGCAAGGCATTGGATGTCAATAATTCAAAGATCGATGTCTCAATAAATGCTCCGCATTGCGGGCACTTCATCCCGGCTTTCTGTTCACGGGCATGTTCGGCTACATTATTCATTTATTTCCTCCTTCCGTTATTTCTTCAGCTTCAGTTTCTTCTACTTGCATATTGCTCGCCGTCAGATGTAACAGATTAGACAACCCCGCAGGCATATCTGCCTGACGCATCTTCACTTTCACTTTCATATTTGCCGACAAGCTCTGCTGCACATTCGAAGTGCTGCTGCCTTCTCCCTGTTTGGGAGCCAGTGAAGCCCGGAGTTTAAATCCTCCTCCACTTTGCGGCTCATTCAGGCTTTTACCTTCTTCCAGTGAAAATTTCTCTTCAGCTGTTTCCGACAGTGCATCCAGAATTTTAATATCGAAATCGAAATCTGCTTCCTGTACTTGCAACAGTGGCAGAGGTACCAATGTCAGTATCGGTATACTTACACTTTGCGTTCTTCCCCGCCGGCATCCTGACTCTGATAGTTGAACGTAAGCATACGTATCTTACCGGTCCGTCCTGTCACAGGATCATAGGATTCAAATGCGATTTTCATCAGATAATCCAGATATCTTTGTGAAGATAATGAATCCGCTTCAATAGTTGCAATCAAAGGACCGGCAATCAATTGCTGAAGTTCCATTACCTGGCTACTAGTGCTCCTAACTTTCTTATTATCCATATTATATCATTTGATTTTATCGCATCACAAAATCTTCCAGTAACGAATCATCATCCGTTTGACTGACTGAATAATTGCGAGGACTGAACTTGATCTTAAAACTGTGTATCGCTTCTTCAGGCATATTCATCAGTTCATCAGCCGTGATGGCCACATCCAGCTGTGGAAATGAATGAAGACTTTTAAAGTTGGCATCTACCGACAGTTTTTTTACAATAGCTTCCATCGCTTTTATAATATTCTTTTCAGCGGTATCACGAAGTTTTTCTCCATCTTCTCCGGCAAAAAGATCATCAAGATCTGTATCGTAAAGAAATTTTTTACGTACGACATCCGTCAGTCTGCTAATCACAACATCGTTATTCACAGAACCATTACTACTGTCTACGGCATCATAGAGATTATTTCGGAAAGAGTTTCTCATATTACGGCTCAGAAAAGTGCAGAATTCCTGATGAAGTTTGTTTTCTTTTTTAAGCCGTTCAAAGAAGTGTTTCTCTCCTTCATTTCTCTCTATATCCGAAGTCATCACTGTGGTGACAGCACTGCTAATGGCTACCCTGGCAACTTGTTCGCACAGTTCTTTAAGGAACTGACGGAACTTATCATACTTGATATTAAACTGTTGCTGACTTTCCGATGCACTTTTCACACCATATTTCAAATCCAGTTCCATATCGCTTACCATAACATTAGGCAATTGAAAATCTTTCGCCTTTCCGTCTTTTCCGTAAGAGTCGCCAAGCGACAACGAATAAAGATTTGCTTCGTGTTGTGCCGAAACGATATCACGCAATATAGAGCCGATTACTGAACTTAACTGAGCCATAATATGATTTTTTAAGTTTTAATTAACGTTATTCCGTTACCTCTTCCTGGGGAGTTGCCGTATCTTTTTTCACTTCGACAATCACTTCCTTCTTGCTTCCCTCTGCTTTGATAGTATATGTACCTTCCGGCAAGTCGATAATCTTACTGTCACCACTTACCTTAAAGTCGGCCGCATTGGCTCCGGTTCCTGTAATAGTCAGTTTGTCAGGAGCCAACAGACCGCTGCCATCCTTATAGGTGGCAATCAACCGTACTGTTTCTTTACCATTTTCAATAAGCAGCAAGTTGCTGTTCACTTCCAGTGTACCGGCAGGATCGGAAACATCCAGTGAGTTACCCAGCAATTCCAGAATTTTAGAAAGACCTGCGGGCATACTGTCTTGTCCGGCTTTTACAGCCACGTCCATGGTATACTCTACACTGTACTTAGAATCGGAAGTTGCTTTAGAATCCTTCTTCGATGAATAGCTTGCGTTCATATCCGCATTCATTTTGAAGCATCCGAATCTCATACTGGCCGAAGCCTTCAAAGCCGCATCCTTAGATACAGATTCATTCGTCTCTGACGTTGTCGAAGAGGAAGCACTGATATTAGCCTTAAAATTAATATCCACTTCACGGATTGCAATATAAGGAATAGGAACGATGGTCAGCAACGGAATATTCAACTGAACCAAACGTCCGCCCTGAATGAAGGAGAAAGAAACATTAACCGCTCTCTTCTCACCGGTTTCGGGATTAACGTTGATACCTACATTCTGAATAAATTCCCAAGTTGTTTTTGCTGCTAAAGCCTGTGCTTCCACACATGCCTTCAACGGACCGCCAATAATAGAACCAAACGGAATCGCCTGCAACGCACTGGTTGCGACCTGCGACGGTGTTTTGTCAACTGCCATAATAATTGTTTTTAATTTGTTACTTAATGATTTTGTCTCTTTTGTAAGCTTACAATGCAAAGGTAGCGCACGTTCTTTGCGTAGTAAATTTTTAATTTTAGACAGGGCTGAATTTCTTCCCACTCCCTTTCGTCACTTTCCCAATGCCCGCTTAGAATAAATCTTATGGAAACAGGCTTGAAAGTCCTTTTTGTGAGATTCACTCACCGGCAACATCTTTTTCCCTATATGCACATAGTTGCCAGCAAACCCGGTCACTTTAAAAAGATTGATAGCATACGACCGGTGGATCCTTTTAAATTTGGTAAAAGGCAGATCATTGTTGAAGACACGATCCAAAGGATAGCTCACTGTTATCTCGGCACCATCCTCCATATAGATTACACAATAACTTCCGGATGCTTCCACCCATAAGATTTCATCCAGAAGTACCCTTCTGTACTCTTCACTGAAGTAAACAAAAATAGCATTATCAACCAATGAGTTTTCCGACTCACCACAACAACAATACGGTTTGATCAAGTTCTCTTTCATAATTGTTTTATTGTTAGTTAACTGAAGTACGTCCATGTGATTATTTAGCATAATCTCCTCCGGGAGAAAAGTACAAGCTATGTTTCAGACTGTCATAATAAAACAGAATACAACCCTCTGCCCGAATATACCCTTTTGTGGGTGAACTAAGATGAAGCGGATAACGGACCGGACAAACCCGTCCGTCGTTAATACGATGATGAACAATGGCAAAATATCCTATGCTGTCTGTCCCTAATATTATGTCCGGACGGCCTGTGGATGATTTCCATCTTCCATACATCCCGTCCGGCATTTCTACCGAACTATGTTGGCAGCTTAAAAACATAGGTATAATAAAGGCAAAATATAAAAAGGAGCTATACAAACCTTCATTTTTACTCATAATTTAACTTATTAAATTTTATTTAGTGCAAAAATAAGAGTTTATTAACTTATATAAATTTTATGTTCTATATAGTGCATTTTTTTTTTCGAATACCAGATTATTTTTTCCGAAAGTATTCTTTTATAAAAGACATATAAAGTTTAAAACACTCTTTTATCAGTATTAAAAATAAAATTATATTTATTTTTAATACTGAAATAAAAAAATACTATTATATTTTAACTTATGTCAATATATTTCTCTCATAGATTTGTACAGAATGGCATTGATATGTTGCTCTTCATAAATAATTAATTGATGGGTAGCCTCTGCAAGATCAGACTTCATGTAATATAGAGAAGTACGCCTAGTTAATCTTTCTTCAACAATCCGTTCTAACTCCTCACCTATATTATCAGAAGGTCGATATCCATAACACGTGGTATGACGGCTCCGGAAGCAGCAGATTCTCCTTCCTGCCCCTGCAAATAATTGTATTGGGACAGCGTATAGTCCATCAACTGCTCATATGCGAGAAGCCATCGCTTCCGCCAAAGGAATATAGTAAAGAATATCTTTGATAAAAGAACTATATTCAGTCTGTATCCAACGTACCAATTGCATATATTTTTGCTCTTCCGGTAAAAGGTGGGAGGAAGTGGAAGAAAAGGATGCAGCAACCATCTGATATTTGAGGCTTTTATTGATCTCGCTTAAGACCTCTTTAGCATATGCATAATTCTTCATGGATATCGATGAAACGATGGTATTCAACACATATAGATCAATGGATTTCAGATTCTCAGCCAATTCTTGTTTAAAACCGGAAACCAATCTTGTTGCTAAGTATAGATGATGGTATCCAACTGCAAAAGTTTCAGGTCATGGTGGAGTACACCGGTTTGACGGAGTGTCTTGTTTAAAATCAAGATTGAAATAACTCCGCCAATGATTCCTCCGATGTAACTACCTCCGAAACCAATCCAGGTAGACACATCATCCGCACCCCGCATCAGGGTCAACGGATTCAGTCTGATCAATGCCCAATTGACCGGAAGAGGAAGTACAAAAATCAGCCAAGCAAAATAAGAAGGTCTTTCTTACCCAAAGTGAAATTGTCTCTCTGCATAGATACTTACTTTTAAAAAACGGTGATCAGTTGTTCCGGTGATTCGCCTTCCAGAAAGTGCCAATGATCTGTCAGTAATCACAGGACAGAAGCATTCGGATAATATTTGTTCCACAATCTCTCGCAATTGTCATATTCAGTCCGGAATATACGGTAGTTTTCCTCTGTCCATACCTCTTCGGGAGACAATCCGGCCTGTTGATGTTGTCCATATCTCCATAAGCAGAGACCATAATAGATTTCATCGCCAGATTTTTCAATTCATTGATCTTGGCCAGCAAGGTCAATCCATCCATCTCGGGCATATTAATATCGCTCAGGATAATATCGAAATCAAGAGTTTCCAGAAGTTTCTGTAAAGTCTCCAACCCATTATGGGCAAAGGCAAACTTGTATTCACCTTTTCATATCTGTCGCCTGAAGTACTGGGTGAGCAATACCCCTAAATCGCGTTCATCATCTACACTTAATATTTTTACAGCCATATCTGTGATTATTTATAAATTTCAATTTTCTATTCAGACTTTTATGACGGCAAAAATAAAGAGTACCCGGCCCGGTTACAATTTTATATTTTAAACCGAAAGAATGTTTTTCCGAATGAATACTATTTTCTTATAAATATACAGAGCCGCGTGCCTTGTCCTCAAGGGGAGCAATCAAAAGACTGACTCCCCCTTTTAAAAGGAACTATAGCATATTCGAAATTTATATTTTTAGGTTTGGGCTTTTCTTTTCACTTTTGCTATCGTAAGCTTACAAAGAATAAATAAAAACAGGCGGAACCGAAAAGCCGGAAATAGAGTAGGAAAAAATAATAAGAAATATATTATGGATAAGAAATTATTACCTTATTTTGAGAATGTTAATGATGGAGGAGAACAACGCAAATATCTAAAAAAATTTGGAAATAAAGAAGCGCAAAAGGTATTTGTCTACACTTATCAATTACTTGGCTATATCTATGGCATAACAGCACAAATAAAGCTCCGAATACGATATGGCAAGAAATGAAAACTCCCACTTTAATTCAACAAATTGCAAGCAACCAAAGAAGTTACCAACAATATTATCCGAATATTGCAAATAATGTATCTTTAGCTACTCGTAACGCCCTTCATCTAAGAGGGTCAATTTATCAGATGACAACCAGTGCACTGGCAGAATGTAACATGTTTTTGTATGTCATTAGTTTAGAAAAAGATCATAAACCAGTTGGAGTACATGCTATTGCAGCAATTGCAACAGGAGGACGTTTTTATTTGTATGACCCTAATGTTGGTGTAATGTCGGTACCTACGGCCAATATGAAAGAGTTAATAGAGAAAATCCCTTATATATGTGGTAAACGTTCTCTCAATATTAGTTATACTAATATTTATAAGATATCCCAATAAAACTGAGATCCTATAAAATCAGACAATATCCATCAATTCATCTAGAGGATTTTCACACAAGAGTCCTCTAATAAATAAAAAGGAGGTGTGAAGTGCCCCAAAAAAGTTGTACAGTAAATTATTAAACTATATTGAAAGAGTTCGGTATTGGACCGGACTCTTTCAATATAGTCTCGATTTAATTCTTTTATTGTTGTAGTAATCAATATATTCGTCTAAGGCCTTTATAAAGTCTTCTGCAGATTTGAACTTTTCAGCATAGAGCAGTTCGGGTTTCATAATACCAAAAAAGTTCTCAGCCATGGCGTTGTCAAGACAATTACCTTTCCGAGACATACTTTGTAAGACATGATTCTGGGTAAGCCGCTGTCGATAACCGTAGTGTTGGTATTGCCACCCTTGATCAAAGTGTATAATTAGTCCGTCAAGATTGTCGAACTTAGCAAACGCCTTGTCAAGCATATCGTATATCTGCTCTATATTGGGGCTTCTGGAGAGGTTATAAGATATTATTTCACCATTGAACATATCCAATATGGGCGAAAGATACAACTTCTCTGAACCTATATTTATCTGCGTGACATCCGTTGCCCATTTACGATTGGGGGCTTGAGCAATAAAGTTCCTATTGATTATATTTAGAGCGATTTTGCCGATCTCGCCTTTGTACGAACGATAGCGGATCTTTCTGATTTTACTTTTAAGCCCCATAGTGCCCATCAGTCTTCGTACGATTTTATGATTGATTGTAAAGCCTCGGTTTTGCATCTCCGCTGTAATGCGTTGATAGCCATAGCGACTTTATGCTCATGAAAAATAGATTCTATCATATCTTTCTCCTCTGCATATTTATCGCTTGATTTTAAGCGTTTCAAATGATAGTAGAATACGGAACGAGCCATGTTTCTTAATCTCAATAATAAGTTAAGAGGACATTGTAACCTTAGTCCGTCGATGCCTTCTGCCCATTCAGATGTGCCCGGGTTTTCTTTTCCTCGACTAAGGCCTTCGCTTTTTTTAGAAGCGCATTTTCTGCTCTCAGACGGATATTTTCTGCCTGGAGTTTCTCCAGTTCCGTCTGCGGTTCTTTCTTCTTGGGTCTACCCATATCTTTGGGCGGTCTGCCCCGACGTTGGGATTGGCGAAGTGCCGTGTAGCCCTTATTACGGGTTAAACGTACCCAGCTCTCAAGGGCGGTGCGGCTTATACGATAATCGATTAATACATGGGACAAAAGTACACCTTTTTCTAATATTAATCGCACGCCTTTTTCCTTAAAATCAGGCATAGGCTTTAGCTTTGGCTGTTTCTTAAGGCCGTCATTTCCGTAACGCTCATAAAGCCTGCTCCATTCAAGAAGTTTATTTTCATGAAGATTGTATTCCCTTTGAAAGGGCTTTAATGGACTTGCCTGCATTAACTTCGCTCACTAAATAGAGCTTCCTTGCAAATATGTACTTAATCATTTAAAATAAACCCTAAAAGTATTTTGTCTAACTTTTAGGGTTCACTTCACTCTTTTGGGACAGCCCCATCCTTTTATCTTACAGCTTTAGTAATAACTTTAGTCTTTCTTATCCAACGCCTCAAAACAAGAGTTTTTGCTCACAAACTCAGGGACAATATCTTTCATGGCAGCCACGATCTTCATCTGATCATAGGTATAGCTTACATCAATTAATTTCTGGATTCTCTCTTTCACTTCGTCATAATCATACTCACGCACAGTGGCAATCATAATCTTTTCGTGATAAGTAGGTTTGGTCAGCTCCTTCACATTGAGCAACTCTTCGTACAGTTTCTCACCATGACGCAAACCGGTAAACTCAATTTTCACATCCGTACGTCCCGAAAGACTGATCATCCGTTTTGCCAGATCGACAATCTTAACCGGTTTACCCATATCGAAGATGTAGATTTCCCCACCATTACCCATACTTCCTGCTTCCAGTACCAGACGACAAGCCTCCGGAATGGTCATGAAATAACGGATTATTTCGGGATGGGTCACTGTGACAGGTCCTCCACGCTGAATCTGATCGCGGAAACGGGGAATAACCGAACCGTTAGATCCTAATACATTACCGAAACGATTGGTGATGAACTGTACCGAACGTGTGCCTTCCTTCTGTAATTTCTTGGCTAAGGACTGTACATAGATCTCACAAATACGCTTTGAACAACCCATAACATTGGTCGGATTAACGGCTTTATCCGTAGAAATCATTACAAACTTCTCAGCACCGTATTTTACAGCCAGATCAGCCAGTGTACGCGTACCGAACACATTGATCTGAATGGACTCGGAAACATTATCTTCCATCATCGGCACATGCTTATAAGCCGCTGCATGGAATATATACTGAGGTTTGTATTCACGGAAAATGGCCTCCATACGAGTTGCGTTCGAAATATCAGCTACAATCGTTTCAGCATCAATGTCACGCCAACGATCCTGCAATTCCAGACGAATGTCATGCAACGGAGTCTCCGCCTGATCAATCAGGATCAACTTATATGGATTGAAAGAAGCTACCTGACGCATTATTTCGCTACCGATAGAACCAGCGGCTCCTGTAATCATTACACGTTTACCTTCCAGGTGAGAAGCTATCTTATGGATGTCCACCTCAATCGGTTCGCGTTGCAAAAGGTCCTCAATCTGTATTTCCTTCAACTGAGTTTTATTCAGTGCCTGCCCACCCCATTCACTCAAAGGGGGAGCAGTAAGCAACTTCACATTATTGGAAAGCAGAGTATCAATCATATCTGATTTCTTCAGCTTTTCCATCTTAGCCGGAGAAACAATGATGGTATGCACATCACGGTCATTCATGTTTTCAATCAATGCTTCATCATTCGGGAAAACTTTCGCCCCCATCATCACCTTACCAATCAGTTCGGGTTCATCGGCAATGAAACCACGAAGACGATAATGATTACGCAAATTGACACGCAGGGATTTGGCGATGTTTACTCCGGCTTCTTTAGCACCATAAATAAAGACGTTGGTCGTGTGGCTACCGTCAAAATTGAGTACCTCGAAGAACATTTTGACCACAATACGCGAACAGGCCATCATAGCAAAATTGATCACATATGCCATAAACAGTACACTGATGGCACCAATCCGAATGCCCAGGTAAGCATCCAGCAGAAGACTCAGAATCATCAATACCCCATAGGAGACCGTAAGCGACACAAATATGCGCATAATGTCTACAAACGAAGAAAAGCGAAGCACATTTGAATAGGTACGGAATACCCGGAAGAAGATTAAGTTAGCCACTACCGTCCAAAGAATGGTCTTATCTATTGTCGACGAATCCAAGAAAATGCTGCGAAAATCGTAACGAAGCGAGTAAGCGAGCAAGCAGGATGCGACGATAATAAATATATCAATCAATAGAATAGTCCAAATGGGCAGTACCTTCGCAGAAAGATACCGATGAAAAAAATTCTGTTTCATTTGTTTTACAGTTTTTGTTTTAGGCGGTGCAAAGATACACTATTTTCACTAACACGTGCGTTTTTATTTGACAAAATAAAGTTTTTAACACAATAAAAGTAGAATAACAGTGCAAAAAAGGGGGTGGAATCCTTCTCTTCCACCCCCTTCAAGATATAGATATCACATCAGGTTACTTGCCAATTCGCTCAATTCACTACGTTCGCCTTTCACCAAGTTGACATGCGCAAAGAGGTTCTGATCTTTCATGCGATCGATCATGTACACCAAGCCATTGGACTGACTATCCAGATAAGGTTGGTCGATCTGCTGAATATCTCCGGTAAATACCATCTTGGTACCTTCTCCGGCACGGGTGATAATGGTTTTAATCTCGTGTGGAGTCAAATTTTGTGCTTCATCGATGATACAATAGGTCTCGCTCAGGCTTCGTCCGCGAATGAATGCCAATGCCTCGATAACCAGTTGCTCACTTTTCTGCATATCTTCCAGCCGCTTCACTTCTGTAGAGTTAGAAGCAAATTGGCGTTTGATCACATTCAGGTTGTCGAACAGAGGTTGCATGTAAGGAGCTACCTTTTCTGTTGCATCTCCCGGAAGGAATCCTAAATCTTTATTGGAAAGAGCCACGATAGGACGGGCCAACAGGATCTGCTTGTATTCCGTGAGTTTACCCAAGGCTGCCGCCAGTGCAAGCAAGGTTTTACCTGTTCCGGCTTTACCTGTCAAGGCCACCAGCTTGATATCCGGATCGTTCAGAATTTCGAAAGCAAAACTCTGTTCCGCATTGCGAGGTTCGATACCGTAATTCTTGGTTTTATTCACCCGGCAGACCGTATGTGTAAAAGGATTGTAGCGGGCAAGCACACTGCTGCGATCGCTCTTCAGAATAAAACATTCGTTGGGACGGATGATGTCTTTAAAGTCAAATTCACTGATATCCAACCCCTCTCTGGACGAATAAATACGGTCGATCAGATCCGGTTCTATATTTTCGAACACCTCGTTCGACTTTTCAAAAATATCGACATTCACCACCTTATCGGTTATGTAGTCCTCACAAAGTATACCGATGGAACGGGCTTTCATCCTAAGGTTGACATCCTTGGTCACCAGAATATTTTTCATCTTCGGATATTTCCGGGCCAAATATTCGGCTACCGCCAATATCTGATGATCCGGTTTACGGGCCGGAAACGATTCATGTACCTTGGGAGCCTCCGAATCGCCAGTGACAATAAACAACTTACCCAACCCCTCACCTAAAGGAGCACCATGGGTAAACAGACTGTCGTCGGTTATCAAATCGAGTTCGCGTACAAACTCACGTGCATTGTAATTGATTTGTTCATTTCCCTTCTTGAACTTATCCAATTCTTCCAAAACAACAATCGGAAGATAAATATCATTCTCCTGAAAATTCTTCAGGCAATTGTAGTCGTGAAGAATAACATTCGTGTCGAGCACAAAATTTTTCTTTGTTCCCATGATTCTTAGATTTAAATGTTGATATTTGCAATCAAAAAGCCAATTGACCACCACTGTGATGAATTGTTGCAACTAAGATAACAAATAAAAAGGCAAACAAAGGAAGTTGCCCGTTAAATATTATAAAACATGAATTATCAGGAGACTTTAGACTACCTATACAACAGTGTTCCCATGTTTCAGCAGGTAGGAAGCAGCGCGTACAAAGAGGGACTGGAAAACACCTATGCATTAGATGAATATTTGGGACATCCCCACACAGCATTTCAAAGCATTCACATTGCAGGGACCAACGGAAAAGGTTCCTGCTCACATACATTGGCTGCCATTCTGCAATCGGCCGGATATAGGGTCGGGCTCTACACTTCGCCCCATTTAGTAGATTTCCGAGAGCGTATCCGCATCAATGGCGAGCCCATCCCGCAAGAATACGTCATCCGCTTTGTGGAAGACCATCGTCTGTTTTTTGAACCTCTGCATCCTTCATTCTTTGAATTGACCACCGCAATGGCATTCCGATACTTTGCCGATCAACATATAGACGTAGCTGTCATTGAAGTCGGATTGGGAGGGCGACTGGACTGTACCAACATCATCCGTCCGGACTTAAGCATCATCACCAACATCAGTTTCGATCACATGCAGTTTTTAGGTAATACGCTAGCCCAAATAGCAACGGAGAAAGCGGGTATCATCAAAAGGGGCATACCGGTCGTTGTCGGTGAGACGACAGAAGAGACCAAGCCTGTATTTTATCGGAAGGCACAAGAGATGGAGGCACCTATCACCTTTGCAGAAGAAGAACAACGACTAAAAGGAGCAACTAAATTCAAAACTCGCGCGGATCGAAAACCGGGACAGTATACAGATCATCAGCCGAATACCGCAGCAGAAAAAGATACAGAGTATATTACCGGCTGGATCTACGAAAATGATGCATATCCCGGGTTGGAAGGAGTATTGGGAGGCTCGTACCAATTAAAAAATACAAATACACTACTGTCGGCTCTCCCTGTTCTGAAAAGCCTGGGTTATAAGATAGAAGATCATGACGTGAGAAACGGATTCCTGCAAGTAGATAAAATGACCGGTTTGCAAGGACGCTGGCAAAAATTGAGTGACTCTCCCACTGTCATTTGCGATACGGGACACAATGTAGCAGGGATTTCTTATATCGTGGAGCAACTGAAACAAATGAAATACAATCGCCTGCACATGGTCATCGGCATGGTGAACGACAAAGACGTAAGTGGAGTATTGTCCATACTTCCTGAAAACGCAGTGTACTATTTCACAAAAGCGAGCGTCAAAAGAGCATTACCGGAGGCTCAGTTACAACAGATCGGAGCTTCTGCCGGACTGCAAGGAAAGGCTTATCCCGATGTTCAGTCTGCCGTAAAGGCCGCACAAGAAAAAAGCCTCCCGGAAGACCTGATCTTCGTAGGAGGCAGTAGCTTTATTGTAGCCGACTTATTATCGTGCCGCGATGCACTCGATCTCGACTAAGGCATCTTTAGGCAAGGCTTTCACGGCAACAGCCGAACGAGCGGGAAATGCACCGTCAAAATAAGTTGCGTATACTCCGTTCATTCCGGCAAACAGAGACATATCCTGGAGGAAAACAGTTGTTTTACAATGTCTGCCATTGTCAGACCGGCAGCCTCAAGGATATGTTTTATATTCTCGAGTGACTGGCGGGCTTGCGCCTCCACACCATCAGGCATCACACCCGTAGCCGCATCAATAGGAAGCTGACCAGAGACAAATACCATTCCATTAGCTTCAATAGCTTGACTGTAAGGCCCGATAGCTCCCGGTGCCTTCTCACTGCAAATTACTTTTTTCATCTTATTTAATTCATTAATAATTAATATTTATAGCAAAGTTAGTATCCTGAAGATGCTAAAAGCATCCATCAAAAATACTCTTAGGTGAACAAAGATAAGAAAAATATGGAAGAGCTATGCAGTATTTGGCAAACAAACGCATTTATATATATGAATACACAAAAGAACCAGATATAACTTTAACTCAATAAGACCTAAACTTTACAGAACGGAGGAAGTCGCAATGACGCTCTCCATAAAAAGAAAGAGGCTATCGCAATGGCGACAGCCTCTTCTTTTTTAGATTTCGGGGATAGTTTATTTACAATGTTTTTTAATCAGTTCGTCTACATTGGGGTCTCCAAGCTCTTTTGCCTTGGCAAAGCTTGCGCAAGCCGCTTTCTCTTGCTTTAACTGAATCTGGCAGATTCCCAGCAAACGATACCCTTCAGCATATTTCGGATCGATAGCTAATGCGTCTTTCAATACTTTCTCAGCCTCTTCGTAACGGCCTACACGGAGATTTACCACAGCCTGTTCTGCACGATAAGTGAGATCTTCCGGATTAAGTTCGATCGCCTTTGCTATATCATCCAACGCACGCTGGAACTGCTTAGCCTTGAAGGCAGCCTGCTCACGGTAATAATAGAACAGGTCATTGACACTACCTTTCACTGCATTGAAATAGGCATCATAATCTGCCAGTGCCAAACGATACTTCTCTACATTCATATACATCTGGGCACGTTCCAACAGGTAAGGAGCCAAATCGGAAGTTATAGGTGTCTGGCAACGGGCTATACAACTGTCCAACAAAGCAATTACTTCTTCAGGAGCAGCTTTACTCAACTCCTTCGCTTTGGCAGCACTGAAGAAAGAGGCAGGAGATGCCAGTTCGGTCTGATTCACTTTGTCATAGCTGGCAAATGCACCTGCATAATCCTGCTTGGCAAAAAGAATATCTCCTTCCAACTGCTGGTAGACGGGTAAACTCTGAATGGCAATCGCACTCCGTACATTCTCCAAAGCCGTATCATACGTCCAGTCTTTATAAACAGTTTCGGGTTTACTCAATTGATAATTGTATATCAGCTTGGCTATGTTATAATAGGTATCGTCTTTCTTCTGTGCAACCTTCAGCGCATGTTCCAGGTCGGCAGCCGCTTTATCCATGTGGTTTTCATCCTTGTCTGCAAAAACATAGTTTCCGGCACGGCGAAGATAACCGTCGGCACTGTTCGGGAAAGTCTTTATAAAATCGTCAAGGGCGATGGCATAAGCCTCAGGTGTGGATTGTGTTGAAGCAATAAAGAGATAGACCAGAGCCTGATCTTCATCTTCGGGCAACCCCTTCTTTATACCGATAGCATTCAAGGCAGGGTCGCTCAGCGCAAGTGCACTGATATTTTGAGACATGGCGAAAGCCGCACCGGCCGCATAGCTGATAGAGGCAGTATCTTGTCCCGAGGACTTCTGTGCCACTCCAAACACTTTACCGTCCGCCGTAGTGACCGGACAACTGACCATTTTATCTTTCAATACCATGTCCAGCGTATAGTAATGATATTTATCACCACCGATATTATCTACCTTTTTCACTTTACCACGGGTCACGTTACCGCCTTTCTGAGTGGAATAAGGCAATAAATAAACTTCAGCACCCACAGCCGGAGCAAGAGCAGCCACTTGTAAAGCCGGTACTTTCTTCACTGTAATGCCCACACGAAACTTAATGATATCATACATATCATTGGCTCCCAGAATACACTCAACAGGCATCTTTTCACCTTCTGAGTTAATGATAACAGCACGCTGGGCACCTTTAAACAGTGAATAGTCAGACAGAGCCACTCCGTCTTCGGTTACAAAGAATCCGTTACCGGTATTCTGAATTTTGTCGTCTTTATCATACGTAACGATGGAAAAAACCGATCGTTTCGCTTTCTCAACCCACTTAGGGGCTTGTGCTACACTCCATTGTGACAGGAGGCAAAGCACAAATGTGAATAGTATGCTCTTTTTCATGTATTTGAATGTTGTTTCTTTTAATTTGTACGTTGTTTCACGCCTTCATAAATCAGGATACCTGCGGCTACAGATACATTGAGTGATTCAATGCTGCCCAGCATCGGAATCTTGACCCATTCGTCGCATAGTGCAAGATTATCATAGGAAACACCGGTATCCTCAGCCCCCATAATGATACACATCGGGCCGGTATAATCTGCCTTCGTATAATCATAGTCACCCTTTTCTGTAGCTGCCACAATGCGGAAACCACTATCTTTGAGATATTGCAAGGTAACCTTCAGATTCTGCTCACGGCAAACCGGCAAAGTGTGCAATGCACCGGCCGAAGTCTTCATCGCATCCGCATTGACCGTAACGCTTCCTTTTGCAGGAATAATGACGGCATCTACTCCGGCACATTCGCAAGTACGGGCTATGGCACCAAAATTACGCACATCCGTAATTCCATCAAGCATGACAAAGAAAGGATTCTTACCTTCTTCGAAAAGGAAAGGCACCAAATCTTCCGTCTTCTGATACGTTACCGAAGAGATGAACGCAACCACCCCCTGATGATTCTTACGGGTGATACGGTTGATACGTTCCACCGGGACACGCTGGACAGGAATCAGCGTACCTTTCAGAGCAGTAAACAGCTCTTTTTGACAAGTCACTCTGAATGTCTTTTTTCACCAAAATCTTGTCTATCTCTTTACCAGCCTGAATGGCTTCAATCACGGCACGAACGCCGAAAATCATTTCGCTTTTATCAATCATGTAATTGTCTGCATTTTAGGACATACAACTCGTTATCACTTATTGTACACCACCATATACTTATTTTATTATTTTTCTTTCTTTCAAAGATGGTTCCAGCAACGCCCTCGCATTACTCAGCGCCGCCTCCGTCAGGGTGGCACCACTCAACATGTGAGCCAGTTCCTCTACCCGTTCTTCATCGGTCAAACGACGGATATGACTGTTAGTCTCCGTATCATTCTCCCGCTTATACACTTTATAATGGGCACGTCCACGGGCTGCAATCTGCGGCAAATGCGTAATACTGATTACCTGCCGGTTTTGTTCGCCCATCTCTTGCATAATATCCGCCATACGATCTGCTATCTCACCGGATACACCGGTGTCGATCTCGTCGAATACAATTGTGGGAAGTTTCACAGCTCCTGCAATCATAGCCTTAATAGATAACATAACACGAGCTATCTCACCACCCGACGCAACAGAAGACACGCTTTGCAGCGTTCCGTTTTTGTTGGCTGAGAACAAGAAATTAACAGTATCCGCGCCCTGTGGACCCGGTTCTTTTTTCAACCCCATCTCCACTTGAAAGCGGACATTGGGTATTCCCAAAGGAATCAAACGGGCAGCCATCTGTTGCTCCACTTCACGGGCAATCTCTGTACGGGCCTTTGTCAAGACAGCGGCTTGCTTCTTTACCTTATTATATTGTGCATCGCACCGTTCCGTCAGTTTAACGATCCGGTCGTCATACGAAGTAATGGCAGCAAGTCTTGTTGCATATTGCTCCGAAAGAGCAATCAACTCTTCGACGGTCTGCACACGATGTTTTTGTTCTAAAGAGTAGATCAAGTTCAACCGGTCATTTACTTCCTCCAGTCGTAATGGATTAAATTCAATGCCTTCGCCCTGATCTGATATCTCCTGAGCTATATCTTTCAACTCGATGTAAGTGCTCTCCATCCGTTCGGCCAACTCACCGGCAGGTTGATATACTTTCTGCAGACCACTCAAAGCGCCAAGACTTTCTTTCAATACAGGCAGCAGCCCTCCTTCATCTGAAGCAAGAGTTTGCCCCACCCGGTACAGTCCGGCCTTGATGTCTTCGGCGTGTGCCAATGTCTCGGCCTCTTGTTCCAACTCTTCCTGTTCTCCGGCCGTAAGATGCGCCTCCTCCAGTTGTTCCAACTGAAAACGAATATAATCCTCATCCGTCTTACTTTGTTCAGCCAGAACAATCAGTTCATCGAGTTCCTTACAGAGTTTTTTCCAATCCTGATATAAATGATGGTATACATCCAAAGCCTCTTCGTTATGGGAAAGAATATCGAGCACATTAAGCTGGAAGCCCTCCTTATTGAGCAATAGGTTCTGATGTTGAGAGTGTACATCGATCAATTGCTCACCCAGTTCTTTCATTTGTGTGAGCGAAGCAGGTGTATCATTGATAAATGCCCTACTTTTACCGGATGACTGTACTTCACGACGAAGTATGCATTCGGGCTCATACTCTAACTCGTTCTCTTCAAAAAAGGCTTCCATGTGATAGGCCGATATATCGAATCGTGCCTCGATGACACATTTAGAAGCGCCTTGCCGGATAGCTTTCACATCGGCACGTTGTCCGAGTAAAGTCCGATTGCGCCCAGAATAATGGATTTTCCGGCACCGGTCTCTCCGGTGATTACAGAAAATCCGGTTTCGAAACGAATATCGAGTTTCTCAATCAGAGCATAATTCTGGATGTATAATGAACGTAACATAAATCACATTTCTTTTATCATTCTATCAATAATATCTCTGGCTACTTCCGTCTTCGATTTTAACGGATAATCGGTTCTACCCCTGCAACTAAGAATGCTTATCTTATTGGTATCGTAACGGAATCCCGCACCAGCATCATTCAACGAATTCAGCACAATGAAATCAAAGTTCTTCCGGATCAGCTTTCCCTCGGCATTGCGCTGCTCATCATTCGTTTCAAGAGCAAAACCAATTAACTTCTGTCCCGGAGTTTTTATCTTGCCCAATGCAGCAGCAATATCGTGAGTGGGTTTAAGATGCAGCAACAACTCGTCTCCTTCCCGTTTTATCTTCTTGTCAGCAACAGCGTCCGGAGTAAAATCCGCTACCGCTGCACACAGTATTCCGGCATCGACCAAGGGGTATTGCGCCATGGCTGCTTCATACATGTCCTGAGCGGACTCCACATCAATGCGGGTAATATGTGAATGATATGTTTTCTGTTGTACCGGCCCTGCAATCAGTACCACATCGGCTCCGCGACGGGCACACTCCTCAGCCAAGGCAAACCCCATTTTACCGGAAGAATAATTGCCGATGAAGCGCACCGGATCAATCTTTTCATAAGTCGGTCCGGCCGTGATCAGCACTTTTTTCCCCGCCAGTTCGCCCGTTGATGAAAAGAATTCATCAAGTACCCGGATTATATTCTCCGGTTCTTCCATACGGCCTTTTCCTACCAGATGACTGGCCAATTCACCCGAAGCCGGCTCAATGATATGATTGCCATACGAACGAAGCGTATCCAGGTTCTTTTGAGTACTGGGATGGGCAAACATATCCAGGTCCATAGCCGGAGCAACAAAAACCGGCGCTTTAGCAGAAAGATAAGTCGTAATCAGCATATTATCGGCTATGCCGTTCGCCATTTTCCGATGGTAGAAGCCGTGGCAGGGGCTATCAACATAGCATCCGCCCACAATCCCAGGTCTACATGGCTATTCCACGTACCGTCACGTTGAGCAAAGAATTCACTGATGACAGGTTTGCCGGTCAACGCAGAGAGAGTTATCGGAGTGATAAATTCTTTTCCGGCGGGAGTAATTACGACTTGTACCTCAGCTCCCTGTTTGATCAGGCCACGTATGATGTAACAAGCTTTATAGGCAGCTATGCTACCGGTAATACCGAGTATAATTTTCTTTCCGTTCAGCATAATTATTTTCCGGTTAACTCACGCAGACGAATCTTGGTCAACATGGCTTTTGTATTCAACGTGAAATCACTGTTCAGAATCCAACTGTAATATCCCGGATCTTTTTTCAGTACTTCACTCACCGACTGTCCTTTGTATTTACCAAAGTTGAAAACCTCTACCCCATTGTCGTCATATACCATACGTCCTGCAAAATCCACATTCTTGTTATAGCTTGAATAATCGGCCAGGAAAGACATATCATTCTGCAACTCTTCCGGATAACGATCGAGTTGAGCCATCAGTACCTCGTACGTGGCACGGGTATCAGCTTCCGCTGTATGCGCATCTTCCAGATTACGGCCACAATAGAACTTATAAGCAGCCGTAAGGGTACGCTGTTCCATCTTATGGAAAATCACCTGTACATCGACAAATTTGCGCTTACTCATATCGATATCCACACCCGCACGCAGAAATTCTTCTGCCAACACGGGAATATCAAAACGGTTGGAATTGAAACCAGCCAGATCACAACCCTCGATATCATTGGCAATACTCTTTGCCACTTCCTTAAAAGTAGGACAATCGGCTACATCAGCATCATAAATACCGTGAACAGCAGATGATTCGGCAGGGATAGGCATTTCGGGATTGATACGGAGAGTTTTCGACTCTTCATTCCCATTGGGATACACTTTAAGATAACAGATTTCTACGATTCGGTCTGAGTTGATATTTGTCCCGGTCGTTTCCAGATCAAAAAAGACGATAGGATTCTTTAGGTTGAGTTTCATTGTTTATACGGTTTTGTTTTAATTCACTACAGAGGACACTGAGGGCACAGAGTTTCAATTCAAAAAAGAATGATGTCCCTGTGATCTTTGTGTCCTCTGTAATGAATCCGATTTTATTTCTGTTCCGCGATTAATCGTTCAGCATCATCGGCATCAGCAACATCAGCAAGTCTTCATTTTCTTCCTGTTCTACCGGGATAATGACACCGGCCCTTGACGGATCAGCCAATTCGATAACCACTTCGTCCGCCGAGATATTATTCAGGATATCGATCAGGAAAGTAGATTTGAAACCGATACTCATGGCTGCACCGGCATATTGGCATACCTGTGTTTCCTCTGCAGAGGTAGAGAAGTCAATATCCTGAGCCGAAACCACGATCTGGTTTTCCTGCATGCGGAGTTTTATAAGGCTGCTTGCCTGTGAAGAAAAAATAGATACACGACGCAAGGCACCTACCAACTGCATACGGTCCACCGTAACTTTATGCGGATTATTTTGCGGAATTACTGAATTATAATTAGGATAGCGTCCCTCTATCAGACGGCATACCATACGATAACTTTCAAGCGTGAAGACAGCGTTGCGTTCGTCAAACTCGATCACTACCATACCCGATTCCTTAGGCAAAAGGTTCTTCAACAGAGTCGCCGGTTTTTTGGGTAAAATAAATGCGGCACGTTCGTTTCCGCGCGCAGCCAATGTTTTACAACGCACCAACTTGTGTCCGTCCGAAGCCACCATCGTAATGTCTTCTGTGGTAATATCAAAATAGATACCATTCATCACCGGACGAAGTTCATCATCAGCCGTAGCAAATACCGAACGGTTAATGCCTCCCAGTAGAATCTGTGCTTCCATCTCTACACGAACTGCATTATCGCGCCAAGTGTAGCCGATTGCGGGAATTCATCGGCATTCTGTCCCATCAGGCTATATTTACCATTCTGGTACTGTACCGTAATTTCATAAGTATCCGGTTTGATATCGAATGTCAACGGTTGTTCCGGTATCTCCTTCAATGCATCGAGCAATGTTTTTTGCAGCTACAGCAAATTTTCCGTTAGAATCACTCTCGTTCACCTCAACCGAGGTTACCATTGTAGTTTCACTATCAGAGACAGTCACAGACAGTGTTCCGTCCTCCAACTGAAAGAGAAAACAATCTAAAATAGGCAGTGCATTTTTTGAGTTTATCACACGGCTAACAGCCTGTAAATGGCTGAAAAGTGCAGTACTTGAAACGATAAATTTCATATAATCTGTGATTTTAAATTTTATATTTTTGCAAAGCACAAAGTTACAAAAAGATCGAGGCAGCACAATAAAAGAGAAGAAAAACAGGGGAATATTCGTCGGATATCCCTAAAAAATTGTAACTTCGCCGCACAATTTAAAATTATCGCAATGGAATTTACAGGAAAAATTATCGCTATACTCCAGCCCAGAGGTGGAGTTTCTAAAACCAGCGGCAACGAATGGAAAGCCCAGGAGTATGTAATCGAAAATCATGACCAATACCCTAAGAAAATGTGTTTCGACATTTTCGGAGCAGACAAAATAGAACAATTCAACATCCAAATGGGTGAAGAGTTGACCGTGTCATTCGATATCGATGCACGTCAATGGCAGGATCGCTGGTTCAACAGTATCCGCGCATGGAAAGTAGAACGCGTAGGCGCAGGCGCACCCATGGCTCCGGGAGCTCCGGTTCCTCCTCCGGCACCCTCTTCGGCACCCGAATTTATTGCCGGTGACGCAAAAGACGATCTGCCTTTCTAAGCAAACAAGCTTTGGCAAAAGGCATAAAACCCCGAAAGTTCTTCAAGTTCTTTCGGGGTTTTATACCTTTTATGGGGTCAGGAAACGTCATCAGACTCACCTTTGTAAATCAATACCACATTGGGATATACAATTCCGTCCGTACAAGTAAATTGTGCAGAAAGAATAAAGTGGCGGAAAAACTCCTGATTACGAAAGAAAAATGCAGGTATCAGCCTCACATAATTCTCCGGTTGTGAGAAAGTCTCTCCCAAATCAGCAACCATCATAAAGTTGTACGACGGAGAAAGATTGACCACCGCCTCTTCATATCCGGGAGTATCATCCAGAATTTCTTTTTTATCCAGATGACGGAGATATGCGGTAAGGCTTTCCACATCCGGGGCCAGAACCAGTCTTCCCTCGTAGAAGCAAGCGTAAATGTATAAAGCCGACTCTGTTATCCCGGTCAATTGCGTAAACAACGTATTACGAGGCAGTACATAGAGCGTATAAGCCCTTAAAGGAGTTTTACAGAAAGTAGTACGTGGTTTCGGAGGACCGTCTACCTCCTTCGGAGCAGTGCGAAGCATTCCCTGCAACACACGCTCAGCCTGCTGCCCATCCCTCAATGGAATACTCATCACCGCACAAGGATTTGAAAGAGTATCTGTCGAATGAAACAGACAAGTCACAATCTCACCCCCGGCATTCTCTTTAAGATATGCGAGCAACTCCCCATCCCGATCTCTGATATAGTCGGAATAAGTCGATGTCGTATACTCCTGCCTGGCAGTGAAATCAAGCATAGCCTGCATATCGGTTACCGACCGTTTATTGAAGAAAAAAGTAGAAGCCGGCAGGATATCTCCCGGGAAATCCTCCACCGGTTGTTGTTGGCGCAACACATTCATAAATGTCAGACAAGTATCCGTATCATGGCTGACACCGGAGAAATAAATGGCATCTCCATTCATTTTCATATCAAATTCGGTCCATCCGCCCAACTGTGTACACGAACGAATCCCGTCGGTAGCCTTTCCCATACTCAACGGTTGCATACGGGCATAAATAGTAGCTGCCACACGGGCACGTTTATCCTCGTGTACTTTGGCAAACGAGGCATCGGTCAGCAAAGATTTCTTGGACAAACGGGCATCGATCACTTGCTCAATCAGTTTTTTCTGATAACTCACAACCAGAAAGTCGGAAGTGAAATAACAAGCCAGGAAACTGTCATCCGGCATCGGATAAATACGAATTTCTTCCCCTTTATAGTCAAACAGCTTTGACGGGAAACTACTCGAACAGTATTTACGTATAAACTTTTCCACCAACTCGTAATCGCCGTTTCCCAAGCTGCAATACAACACCTGGTTGCGATCATTGTCGGGTTCATGGAAACTCAACAACACTTTATTCATCTGCTTGCTCAACCCGTGCGGCGTATCTTCCAACAACGTATACAGATGGAGCTTCAGATAAGAAAATAATTTGGAAACATAAAGAAAATGTCGGTCTTTACTGCAACTCAACTCATTGATCCCCTGTATCATTCCGGCAAGATCATCCGTCTCGAGGACTACAGTGGCCGAACCCGGAACAAGCGTGTAGAGATTAAAATCCTTGCGTCCTTCCGCCGCCGACAACCTGAAGAAAGAAAACATGGCAAAGCCTGTACACAGCAGTACAACAGACGAGATTACGGCTATTTTCACTATCGTACGGAGTTTCATGGCATTCGTTGTTTATCGGCTCAGTGCAAAAATAATAATTTCTCCAAATAAAACAAAATATACTTAAAGAAAGAATTATAAAGCATCAATCACTAACATTCTAATTCAAGCCCGTCGAATGCAAAATGCACATGCGGAGGAAGTTGCTTCTCTACATCTGCCTGAAGTCCGATATGGTGACTCATGTGAATCAGCCAGGTTTCCTTCGCTCCGATGCGTTTCACAGCCTCCAATGCTTCAGACAGGCTCTGATGGGTGTTGTGTGGCGCTATGCGCAATGCATTCATCACCAGCACCTCTATTCCTTGCAACTGCTCAAACGATTCATCGGGCATGGTCAGCATATCTGTTATATATCCAAGCTTTCCGATCCGATATCCCAAAATGGGCAGTTTGCCATGCATTACCCTTAAGGGTAACACTTCGGTATGATTAACAAGAAAAGGGCGATTGGGTTCAATCTCACGCAAAGGAATATTCGGAACTCCCGGATAGGAATGCTCCACAAAGCAATAGGGCATCCGGCTGCGCAAACGTTCGGCTGTATAAGTTTCGGCATAGATGGGCACTTCCCCGAAACGGCAGAAAGGGCGAAGATCATCCAACCCTCCCACATGATCATAATGTTCATGCGAAATCAACACAGCATCGATCTTTCCAAACGGAACGCGCAACATCTGTTCCCTAAAATCCGGACCGCAATCCAGCAGTATAGTAGCGTCGTCAGTATACACCAATGCTGAGGTGCGAAGACGGCAATCTCTCGGATCTTTTGAAGTACAAACCGCACAAGTACATCCTATTTCGGGCACTCCGGTAGAAGTCCCGCTACCAAGTATTCTTATTTTCATTTCTTTCAATTATCAATCTGTCATTCCTGAGAACCGGCATGCCCTGCAGCCCCATCGTAATCAGATAAAATTCACTTCCGGATGAATGTCTATGCCAAACTTCGCACGGACCGAAGCACGCACGGCATCGGACAATGCGATGACATCCGCTCCTTTTGCGCCTCCGCGATTCACCAGCACCAACGCTTGCTTATCGTGTACCGCCGCAGGCCCTAATGCTTTACCCTTCCAGCCACACTGATCAATCATCCATCCGGCCGGAATCTTCACCCGGTCAGTATCGATCTCGTAAAAAGGCATTTGAGGATATTCTGCCTGTAAGGCTTCGAACTGCTCACGACCCACAATCGGATTCATAAAGAAACTTCCCGCATTCCCCATTACCCGGGGATCAGGCAACTTCTCTTCACGGATAGCGATAATCACCCGGCGCACCACATCCAATGTCACTCCGGGATACTTCTCCAGCTCCCGGCGGATAGTACCGTAATCTAATGTATAATGTTCCCTCTTGCTCAGCCTGAAACTGACATAGGTAACAAAAACGCTCTTATTCTCAGGGCGCTTGAAGATGCTGTCCCGGTAAGAATATCCACACTCCGTTACATCATAAACATGCTCTTTCCCTTCAATGTTCAGGGTTTCCACCCGGACAATCAGATCTTTAACTTCAACCCCGTAGGCCCCGATGTTCTGCACCGCACTGGCTCCCACCTCTCCGGGGATCAGTGAAAGATTCTCCACGCCGTACCAATGCCGTTGCACGCAATAGTCCACGAAGTCGTCCCAGACCACACCTGCCCCCACACGCACAACAATATCGTCATCCGTTTCGGCCACAACCTCTACGCCCCCGATGCGTGAATGCAGGATAGTACCTTCGTAGTCTTTAGTAAACAATAAGTTGCTCCCCCCTCCGATATGCAGATAAGGAGAGGTAACCCGTCCGGACCCGATCAACCCGCGTAATTCATCCACCGAAGCATACTCCAGGAAACAAGCCGCAGACACATCGATACCAAAAGTGTTATGTGATAAAAGAGAGTATTTCTGTTCCATAATCCTATAAAAGCAATCTCTAAATACTTGTATCCTCAAACTTGTACAACTCCCAGCCACTGTCTTTGCGCTGGAAATAGAGGATATTGGAGAACCCGTTGCCAATGCCTTTCAGTGCCAATATTTTATGTGAGGCATTGTCATCATTTTGCTGCCCGTAGTTGATATTCGAAAGTTTATCGGCAGGCAATGCCGGCTTAAAGGCAAACCATTGGTTCAAGTCAAGTGTAGTTTCGAGTATCGAGAAGTCATCATCCGGATCGGTTGTCACAAAGACAAGCGGTTGGCGGATTCGCCGGCTCTGGAAAATACTATCCGTCGCAAAATGACCGAAGAATTCAACAAAGTCCTCGTTCTCGTTTTCCTCAATCGGACGCAGATTGATTGCTTCGAGCATCCACGCCCCTTTAATTCTTTCAAAATAATATTTCTTCACCATTCGTTTTTTCACGAAAATCCATTCCACCTGAACGGATGTGAGTGAAGTGTCTCCTACCAGATCCATATCCTCTTCCCGGTCGAAGAGTAAGGTATAATAACTTTGTTTGGCAAACAAGTCATCATGCTTCCAGTACTTCCTGTCGATTTTCGAAGCCCGTTCTCCGTTGTAGTAGGGCAACGGAAACACCACGCGCTGCCTTTGCAGAGCGTCATCAGAAGCAAAGTTGTAGATAAAGTCGTCAAACGATTCGTCAGCCTCAATCGGTTTAGGTTCGTCCGAAGTCTTTTCTCTGTCAATAGAATCGGTTTTGTTCACCATTGCCGAATCTACCAGATGTGTAATAGATGCAAAGGGGTCAGCGTCAGTCTTATTACTGTTGCCGCATGAAGCGAACAACACCAGGACGGTGACTCCCGCCATTATTGTTTTCATTTTAATAATTAGCAATGTGTCGATATCCCCACATGCCAACCAGTTTTCGAAACTCTTTCATACTCCGGTCGGCACATGGGATTTATATCATCACATTATTTTAATTTAGCTCTTAGTTTTTCAAGCATATCCACTGTCATACTTTCCAAATCGTAAGCCGGTTTCCAGCCCCACTCCTCACGGGCGCAAGAATCATCCATACTGTCGGGCCAGCTGTTGGCGATACGTTGTTTCAGCGGGTCTACCTTATATTCCATCTCAAAGTCAGGAACATGTTTCTTGATAGCAGCATAAATGGTCTCCGGCGCAAAGCTCATAGAAGCGATGTTGAAAGCATTACGGTGCACCAGTTTCGTCGGATCGGCCTCCATCAGCGAGATAGCTGCATTCAGCGCGTCCGGCATATACATCATATCCATCAGTGTTCCTTCCGGAATCGGACAGATAAACTTCTCTCCTTTAACGGCAGAGTAGTAGATATCTACCGCATAGTCAGTCGTACCACCTCCCGGAGGAGTTACATTCGAAATGATTCCCGGGAAACGCACGGCACGGGTATCTACGCCATACTTATTAAAATAGTAGTCGCTCAGCAACTCAGTGGTCACCTTGCTGATACCATACATGGTACGCGGACGCTGAATAGTGTCCTGCGGTGTCTGCACATGCGGAGTGCTTTCACCAAACGAACCGATCGAACTCGGAGTGAATACGGCACATTTGTTTTCGCGAGCCACTTCAAGTACATTCCACAAACCGTCGATACCGATTTTCCAAGCCAGCTTCGGCTTCGACTCGGCTACAACAGACAGCAGGGCGGCGAGGTTGTAGATTGTGTCGATATTATACTCTCTCACTACAGAGGCAATCATATCCTGATCTGTTACATCGACTACAGCCGACGGACCTGATTCTTTCAATTCCCCTTTGGGCTCTGCCCCGTGAATATAACCTGCTACTACATGTGTGTTTCCGTAGCGTTTACGTAGTTCCATCGTGAGCTCCGAACCAATCTGTCCGGTCGCTCCAATTACCAAAATATTTTTCATTATCTTTACTAATAAGGTGTATTAAGCTAAATGGTGCGCAAAGTAAGCACTTTTTTTCATTTTTATACCAAATATATGTTGTTTATTCCAAGAAAAATTGTGTCCTTTGCAAAAGAAACTAAAACCCCAAACACTATGTACGGTAAAATGAAAGAACACCTCAGCAATACGATTGCTGAAATCAAAGAAGCAGGCCTCTACAAAGAGGAACGCTTAATCGAAAGTGCACAACAAGCTGCTATCACCGTTAAAGGCAAAGAAGTGCTGAATTTCTGTGCCAACAACTACCTTGGATTGTCTAACCATCCCCGCCTGATCGAAGGTGCAAAGAAGATGATGGACCGTCGTGGATACGGTATGTCTTCTGTACGTTTCATCTGCGGAACTCAAGATATACATAAGGAGCTGGAAGCCGCAATTTCAGACTATTTCAAGACCGAAGACACAATTTTGTACGCAGCCTGCTTTGACGCTAACGGCGGTGTATTCGAACCGTTGTTCACCGACGAAGATGCCATCATCTCCGACTCGCTGAACCACGCTTCCATCATCGACGGAGTACGTCTTTGCAAGGCAAAGCGCTACCGTTATGCCAATGCAGACATGGCCGACCTGGAACGTTGCCTGCAGGAAGCACAGGCTCAACGTTTCCGCATCATCGTCACCGACGGTGTATTCTCAATGGACGGAAACGTTGCTCCGATGGACAAAATCTGTGACCTGGCCGAAAAATACGATGCCCTGGTGATGGTAGACGAATCTCACTCAGCCGGTGTGGTTGGTGCAACCGGTCATGGAGTAAGCGAACAGTACAACACTTACGGACGTGTAGACATCTACACCGGTACTCTGGGCAAAGCTTTTGGCGGTGCTTTGGGCGGATTCACAACCGGCCGCAAAGAGATCATCGACCTGCTTCGCCAGCGCAGCCGTCCGTACCTGTTCTCCAACTCACTCGCTCCGGGCATTATCGGTGCCAGCCTCGAAGTATTCAAGATGCTGAAAGAAAGCAACGAAATCCATGACAAACTGGTAGACAACGTAAACTACTTCCGCGACAAGATGACTGCAGCCGGATTCGATATCAAGCCGACTCAGAGTGCTATCTGTGCCGTGATGCTTTACGATGCCAAACTGTCACAGATCTATGCAGCCCGCATGCAGGAAGAAGGTATCTACGTAACAGGCTTCTACTATCCGGTAGTTCCGAAAGACCAGGCACGTATCCGTGTACAGATTTCAGCCGGTCACGAAAAAGAACACCTCGATAAATGTATCGCTGCATTCATCAAAGTAGGTAAAGAATTAGGTGTACTGAAGTAAACCAATCTCCCACTTCCATTGTTATTGTATATAAAAAAATACGATAACAATGGAAGAACTTACACTCACGACACCCGCGCTGCTATTTTCAGCCGTTTCACTTATTCTTTTGGCATACACCAACCGCTTTCTCTCGTATGCCCAATTGGTCCGAATTCTTCGTGACCGCTATATGGAAGATCCTTCCGACATCAATGTTGCCCAAATTGAGAATCTGCGCAAACGCCTCAACCTGACCCGTATGATGCAGGTATTCGGCATTGCCAGTCTATTCTTCTGCGTAGTCACCATGTTTCTTATCTACATCGGATTGTTCCTGCTCTCAATCTATATCTTCGGGTTGGCATTGCTACTGCTGATCGCTTCTTTGGGGGTTTCCCTCCGCGAGATACAGATATCCACCCGTGCCCTGGACATCTACCTGAGTACGATGGAAGGCAAGCTGAAGCATTAACAGCCCATGTTCAGGATTCATACCACCCATACACAGAAAGTTCCGTCCTCTCCCCATCGGGATCGGGCGGAACTTTTACAAACAAAACAAACAAGGGGAAGTGTCTGTCACAGATGCCTCCACACTGTAGAATTTATGATTACTCTAAAACGATGTTGAATGTATAGTTATTGTTTCGGCGGAGGGAATAATCATGGATGTCACTTCTGCCCAAGTCAATGGCTTTTGTATATTCGGCCCCTCCTTTCTTTGCTTTGATTTGGAGCCGGGTGCGTTCACCGGAGTCGGTTCCCTCAGTCACATTCTCAGCCATATAATAGTAGCGGTAAAGGGGGCTGTCCCCAATACTTTGTCGGCACCGATGACAACCTCTTCCGTATAATTCCCGCCTCCTTCCGGTGACAGATATACATCCGAAGGGAACAAATAGCCTTTGGTCTGCGCATTCTGCAACTGGATCTTCACGTTGCTGAATATCCCTGCCGTCTTGGCCGAAACAGCTATATTGAGCCTGCATACCAGACGTCCCAATACTACATTCACAGCTGTGGTGCCGGCAGCAATCTCGCCTTCGTAATAACCGAAGAGACACACATTCCGGTCCGTATTCCGTTCTTTCAGCCATCCCATATCCACCACCAGACTCTTGAAACCACTCAAGTTATCAGGCCACGCGGCAATCTCTCCATCCGCCAGATTGCCCACCACACAAACCGTACCGCGCCCGGTCCTCAACGCAATTCCTTCAAGCGTGGTGTTGAGCACCGGTGTGGGCAGCACTTTATGTTCGCTGCCTGTCAGGATACCTTCACGGTCAAACTGTAGAATCCACAAATTACTAATCAGGTTTTCATAATCAGGTGCCATCGGCTGCTCCGCACGGGTTGTCGCATCATCATCGGTGAAAGAAGCGGCAGTAAGTCCCATCGACACTTTCACTATTCCCTCCTCCTGATCCATCTGTTCATGGGGTGTGCAGGCACTCAGCGCAAACAGGCAAATACTAAAAACGATATATCCGAATCTTTTCATGGGATCATTATTATTCATTACTCTACTCTGTTTATTTCACCACAGGTTACACGGATTTTCACAGGACTTTTAATCTTAAAGACCACCGGGATTAATCATTAATCGGTGGTGATCGGTATAATCGGTGGTGAATTCTTATTTATCCATTACTACATTCTCCGTCCACGAACGGTTTTGCCAGGTCAGCACAGTGACGCCATTACTGATCTTCACCGTAGCCGTATAGTTGTACGAATGCCCTGCTGTCAGATACAAACCGGTGAGCAACATCTGATACTGAGTGGGGTTACCGTTCACCTTCAGGTTCAGCAACACACTGATAGAGTGAGAGCGTGCGTCTGTGGGCAATACGCCGGTATGCGCCACCAGGCTGTTATCGGCATTTCGGGTGGCCTGTGTGATACGTACCGATGCACTCTGATCCCCCACTTTCACAGGTAGCACATCTCCATTTACCCAGTCGAAGCTGGTCGTATTGTCCAGTGGCTGCTGAATACCGCTGATTTCGATTCCTTCGGCAAGCATCTCCAAGGTGTGCACCCCTTCACCCGCCCTGACAATAAACTGCATCCGCGCTGTCTGGTTGATGATGGGGGGCAGATACAGTGTCTGGACATTGTTCAATGTACCCCCTTCATCAATTTTCGTAATGGTCACTGCCGTCATGGCTGTTTGCGTATACCGGTCGTCGGTCGCAAGCAGGTATTCTCCGTTACCGATATTGACAAATCCCTTTGAGTTTAAGGCCTTGGCAGGTGACAGGATTCTGAAGTAATAAGTACCCGCCTTCATATAAAGAGGAGTGCTGCTTGAAGATATTACCGCTCCGTTGTCGTCTACCTCACAGGGATAGAGCAGACTGCTGCCTGACGTACCGGCGTTACGTACCAGATAAGCTTTGGAATACTCCTCCAATAGATTCTTGGCATCATCATATACCACCAGGCGTATCGTACTCCCGTCTTCCAGCAGAAAAATCGGTCTATCTTTCAACGTTTCGCCATCCGGTGTCGCCCCACGGGTCTGGGCCGAAGGAGAAATTGAAGGATAATATCCACCGGCAACGGGATCAATCCGTACCCGATCCTCCGTATCTTCTTCGGGAGAGCCAGCGGCACATGCCGTACAAAGCAGAGCCATGATTACATACGAGCAACTTTTATAAACGATCATTCTTTTCATACATCATACTATTTTATTGTGAAGTGACATCCCGCACACAACGAATGGAAACACCCGCAGCCCTTCCCATCTGATATAGCGCAAAATAGCGATGGCCGGTATTACCTATATATTTAAACGAAGCGCCATACATATAGACACCGATAGGAGTCGATGTCGCATATACTACCTCAGCACCGGCATTATACAGTGCCGCTTGATCAGGATAAATATAACCGGAAATAGGAAGATTGATAAAATCACTGGGATGCTCCCAATCATAATCCGTATGACAGGTATTTATATTCAGATCATCATCCTTACCACACGCAAACCTCGCTATTGTGACATAAGCACGATATCGCGTTCCATTAGCATCCGTTACAGACTGATTGTCCCCAACCATATTCAAAGCCCACATCAGGCGGTAAGCTTGTGGAGTTCCCTGGTACTTAATGGCATAAATAATCCCATACGTACCCGTATTCGCATTTACCCGCTTACAGACATAAACTGTTTTAGCTCCTGTTTCCGGATCATTCTGAGAGGTTTCTTTCCAAGCCGTCCCGCTATGGCCGTTTATAAATGTCAAGTCGCCATATTTTTCTCCTATAGGCATAATCCCATCAAAATCTTTTTTAGTAGGTACACGCCAGCCCATCGGACAGGGATCATTCTTTGTAGTCGCCCAATAAGTAGAGCTGATAGCAGCAGTATTATCCCAATCCCCACCGATCATAACGTAATTAAATGTCTTACTGGCATCTCCCGGATTAAGCGCTAAGGACGCCACCGCAGGCCGACTGACGGGAGCGTCGTTTTCATGTCCCACTACCTGTGGGTAAGGTCTTGCCCCTCCGTTTTGGTCAACACAACTTCTAGGTCTCAGATACTTCTTTCCGTCACTTCCCGTATACTCTACTGTTTTAGGCAAATAATACGGAATACTTCTTCCTAATTGATATACATATCCTCTGGCCCCTTCCCATCCTTCGGCCGTTGTCATATCCGCACTGGTAGCTCCGAGATTCCGGTCCATCCACATGACACCGTTAAAGTCAGTGGCTGCCCCATATACTGCGAATCGTCATTATGTTCGATCCAATCATACCGGCGGGGATGATGGTAATAATCTGTACGTCGCTATTAGTAATCGTAATGGTAAGCGTATACTCGTAATTGGGCAGGAAGCGGAAAGGTTCCGTCACAGTCTTACCGTTTTCATCCTTCCGGACCTCTCCATCATCTCCGACAACCGGGACACGAATTTCATACGTATCCGTGCGGTCCGCACTGTTCGTCCCTTTCGTAGCTACTTTTATTTTAAGTCCCTCCGTGGTCCCGGAGAGAGTCGGGAATATCAGACATTCGGCAGCCGCACCGCCCGCCTGCCCATTCGTAGTTACCGGCAACACACTTTCCGTCACCGTTTGAGAGAACCCGCTACCGAGCAGCGTACGGTCACTTTTCCCTCCCGTATGGCTATATTCTCCGGTCGAGAGCAAGAGGCTGCCTTCACTGTAATCACTGACTGAGATCCCCTTCAGTTCGATACCCGCCAACACATCGACACCCGCCGAACCATTCTCCGTTTTTGCTTCACCACCTCAAACTTCAGCTTAGCCAACGTATGCTTGAATGGTAAGGTAATCACTCCCGAATTGATGCCCGATTGCTTCGTCAGTACGGCACGACGCAAGTCGGGCAGCACTCCCCGGCATCGGCATGGATGCCGCAGGCCGGTACGCCATCTACTTCGGAGCCGCATACGGGCAAGGTCGTATTGCCGTATGTCAGCGCATAAAAGTCAAGGGTTCTGCCTTCAAAACGGTCCTCGTCGGCACCGGCACTCAGGTAGTCTATCTGATGGGTGCCGTCCGCAGCCACAGCCTCCGTGCCTTCCTGTCCATTCATTGTAGGAAGTTTCTTGTCCCACGCACCTCCCACAAGTCCGTACAGCCGGTATTTAGTGCCACCCGTAAAATGACTCACCGACACATCTCCCGCACGGGTGATGACCTGTTCTTCACTCGAGGAGAGTGTGAAACTGTCACCGCCCTGCACGGGCATATGTTCCTCTTCGGGAGTGCAGCCGGTAATCAGCGCAGCAGTCACGGCTGCGGTTGAAAGAAAGAATCGTTTTATCGTTTTCATATATTCAGCTCTTTTTATTAAATTCACCATTCATCTATGGGCCCGGAGTCGGTTCCGGCACCACCACAGGGACAGTCATTTTCCTCCGTCCTCCCACTCCTTCTCTTCGCCTTCCAGCGTGAAAGAGTCGATATCAAATTTGAGGGTCGTTTCATACGATTCTCCGCCTTTCAGCTGAGTTGCCGGACTTCCAAACTGATCCATAAAGTTCAGGTTGCCATCCAAGATAGGAAAACTTGCGTTTCGCGCTCCGGTCGTAAAGTTTATATCCTTAGCCACATCCGCCATCAACGTAAGCCCCGGTGTACCACCTGTTCCAGTGAGATCGGTCAGCAAATCAGCCGGGCTGCAAGGTGTCAGATAAAACACGGCGACCTGCGTATCCTCCGTACTCAATATCTGTCCGGAATGATTGATAACCAAATCGGCGGCAGCCGGAGCCGCCAGATATTGTTTTGTCCCTGTATCCCATTTCAACCCTCCACACACCAATCTTGCAGGCACGGTCAACTTAAGGTTCTTGACATACAGCTTACCGACCGTGTTGTCCGTACGCCTCGCCTTGAGCACGATACGTACGGCAGCGTGTGCAAACTCCAATGCCCGTCCGAAAGGTTGTTTCCTGCTACCCGTAACCCCATTCGGAGTCACCAGTACATCGGTCAGCCCTGCTCCCGAAGACGGTAACGAATAGGTAGTATGACTGTCCGCCGTAGTCATCACAGAAGGGCAAAGCCCCATCACCACCACCCGGGAGTTATCAGCCGGATAATCCGTTTCCGTATTATAAGGTGCATCGGCGTAATCACCGATCCCCCCTGCCGGAGTGGAGGTTTTATAAGGAGAGCCCAATGTCCCCGTACTGAAATCCGTCTCTTTCCAGAACAGCAGTAACGGAGTGCCTTCGCTGCCTGCCACCCCATCCGTACGGGTGAGAGCTACCTCCATGGGTATCTCCTGTTCGTACTCTCCTTCTCCGGATGCACACGAGGCAGACAGCAGACACAGGCAAAGCAGCAGGCATGCCCGGCAGAATCTACTCTTTTTTTCTTCTTTATTCATAGTTGTATACTTTCTTTTTCAGCTTTCAGCACAGAGTAACACAGAGTTCCACAGAGATGATTTTCTCTTCATATCTCATAAACAAGAGATTAAAACTCCGTGAGACTCTGTGTTACTCTGTGGTGAATCGTATTTATTTTCCTTTCTACGTCGGCCTTACTATAATCTGATTACCGGAACTCGTCACCCAGTCCGTTACTTTCATCGTGGCACGCATCGGTTGCGGCAATGCGGCCGAAGGCAGGCTGAACCGGGTAATACGCAACAGATAATAACGGTTGCGCAAGATGCCGGAATCCGCACTGAAAGCGATTGTGCCGTCAGTAGCACTTGTGCCGTCTATATAAGTGTAATAATAGCCGATCCCGCCTTCGTAAGCGGTAAAATCAGTACGTTTCAGGGTACCCGCACCGATGGCGGCCTTCATGCCCGCATAGCTGTAATAGTCACTCCCGTTGGTAAAGTAAGTGCCTGCCGCATGTGCTTCCGCATCGACAGGTGTCGTCGTTGCGGGCAAGTAAGTAACGGCATCGGCGGGAGATGTCAGGGTTTGCGTGGTTCCGGCCCCGGTAATAATCTGTTTGGGGACAAACTTCGCCGCTACCAGCAGATGGGTAGTCACCAGGCGGGGAATTTCCGCCTGAGTCGAATTAAGTGTTCCTGTCAGATCCAGTCCGCCCGCAAGAGAAGCGGTGGAAGTCGCAGTCGTGTTCTCCGGACAATACAGCCCACCGGTATAAGCATCGCTTTCCGGAGGAGTGGCTTTCGTCGCATTGAATTTGACCTCTTCATACGCTTCCGGAGCGATCCCTTCCGCCCATACACTGCCCAAAGTACGGTAAACGAATTGCTGTTCAGCCACATCGGGTGCCGATACATAATTGCCGCCATCATCTTTAACCACATACGGATCTACTTCATGATTAGGATCTTTCCCATCCGGGGGCGCATTCAGATACACCTTCCGGTTGACTGTGTTGAGGGCATACCGCACATCCGACAAACGTATCCAGCCCGGATCGGCTGACGGACGAGCCGCATTACCGGACATCCGTACGTACGCTCCTCCGTCGTCTGTATAGGTATCGCACACCAACAGTACTTTGGCCACCACCCGTTCCAGTGTGATAGGCGATGCCGTGAGATCCACGTTCACATCGGTGCCCGCACTGACCGTTACGGAAGTCCCGGCTTTTCCGGTCATGGCGATCCCCTCCGTCCCGCGGGCAAACTGCCGGATCACCTCGTCATACCCCGCCCCGGTGGCGGTATACAATCCCTTGCCTTCTGCCTGCCCGCAGATGGCATGCACCTGACCGGGCAACAGATTGGCCCCCACATAGACCTTCTTCTCTCCGGGAGTGGTCGGTATGCGCGCCTGATACACGTCCGCCGCGCTACTGGTCGTGCCATACACCACTTCGTACTGCACATCATTCCAATCCTCCTTTCCACTCCCGTCGACCGACACCAGGAAAACGGCAACAGAAGAGATCTTCTCCTCCACCGTCGCATCCGCCTGTACCGCCGCCCGGATAGTCTCCCCCACTACCCGTACCGAGAGCCGGACACACGCCGTCACCCGGTCCGCCCCTGCCGGAGGGGCAGGCATGCCGGCATCATCGGAGCATCCGCATGCCCACAGGCAGAGCAGAAACCGAAAGAATATGATCCATATGCTGCCTTTACAGTTGTGCATCGTTCAGTCTGATAATCCATCCGTTAATGTTCAGCGCCTCCAGCTTTCCCATCGGGGTAAGGTAGAAAATCACGTTGAACCGATCTTCGTAATCAAGGTAATCCTGGTCGCTGAGCTCCACACCGTTGCTCTCTTCAAACAGGGGGCGCGTCATCAGCAGATAACGCGTCAGGTCGACATCCACTACTTTCTGCCCCGAAGTGCGGTCCGTCACCACCAGACGGGCCTCCTGATCCGCCAGTAAGCGCAGTGTGTTCAAGCGGGCACGCGCCAGGCTGACTTCTCCCGTACGGGTGGGGGCCGGTTCCGTTTCGGAAGCGGACTCGGTATGATAGGCGGCATAAGTCACCCGGTCGCCCGTCATCACTTCGTTGTCAGCATTCATCCGGCCGTTATCCGCCAACAGCGTAAAGTCGTAATCATCGGCGTCCAGCCCCTGCCCCGACGTATCGTGCAAGGTAATGACGAACCGGTTGCTGTCCTTCAACATCGGTACGCTGACCGATGTCAGTTCCGAAGGCTGTATCCGGCTCAACCGGAGATGACCGTACCACAAGTGCCCCAATTCGTCATCCTGACGTCCGTCTCCGTCACGTTCCAACCGGAGGGTCAGCTCGTCACGGGTCGAACTGCCCGGTGTGAGTTGCGGCATCCGGTAATGCCGGTTGTCCCCTCCCGCCCAGAACACCAGTTCGTAAACGTCTCCGTCTTTATATTCCAGCGGCAGGGTAATGATATAATCGTTTTCAGTCAGCGATTGCCTGTTCTCTGTGTGCAGGCAGACGAACTGTCCCTGTGCGTCGAACACGTAAAGGGACAGCGTGTCGATCTCGTCGGTGATGACGCCTGTCCCGCTGTCGGGCTGTATCTGTGCATGCAATGCAGGCTGAAGACGAATACGGAAACCACTGGGACAGTCGCTACGGTCGTCCCCGGTCCACGAGCAGGCAGATAAGCCCGCCAACAACGAAAGCCACAAGAACGGCAGAAACCAACTGCCGGAATGGGAAAAACAGAAAGTCTGAAACTTATCGGACATGGTTGGGAAAATTTTATGATTGAACGGGTGTTTCACCACAGAGTAACACAGAGTTCCACAGAGATCTTTTTCTCTTAAGATATCCTGATAAGCGAGAACTTAAAACTCTGTGAGACTCAGTGTTACTCCGTGGTGAAAACCCATCTCAAAGCAATTACTTTTTTAGAGAAAACAGTGGGTTAACGGCCCAATACGGCACTATTCGCACGCACTACCCAAGGTTTGATACTTAACTTCACATTCAGCAATACGGTAGTCGGATCATCGGTTTCGGTATCGATAATGATATCTTCGGTTACACCGTCTTTGCCGACACCTTGAATACCGGTAACGGTTACTTGATAGACATTGTTGCGGACAATGCCGAACTCCATCACATCTTCTGCTGTATCTGCCGAGGGGAGATGTTTGATCCAATACGGATAATAACAAATGAACTTGCCATCGGCACTTTCTTTCTTGAAACACTGGACGTCGTTCTTTTTCAGGTCGGCAGGGGCACCGCTGGCCGAACTGGAAGTAGTTCCGTCTGCCAGCAATACACCGGCTTCTTTCAGCGCTTCAATATCTTTGTAGAAGATGCCGGAATGGTAGAAGATTTCACCAATCGAACCAATTGTAGTAGTTTCTTCCACACCATCGCCCGAAGGCTTTTTTTGCATCATTTTACTCGGAGCTATTTCCGCTTTAAATACGATGCCGGTTGTATATCCGTTCTTCTGTTTATCCTTCAGCATCGTGTTTTCATAGCAGTAAGCGGCGACTTTAGTTTCCACCGCCCCGGAAGAGTAGCCCGGCATATCCGTATAAGTGCCGGAAAAAGTGCCGAAAGACGACAAGCCAAATGCGCTTGATCCTTGCAGATACCAGTCGCCATAGCTATTGGCTAAAACAGGTGTGGAAGTATAAGTTTTATCATACGTCTTCGGATCTGTCACATACGGCAATGTAGCGCTTGAGGTACCATAATTTGCCTCAGTCAAAGGATTCGTTACAGAGTTTTCTTTATCCACATGACGGAAATAATATCCCTCTTTCCGTGCGTTAACTACATAATAGTTTTTTAGGGTGATATCCTTAATATTGTCGATCTGAGCTACTGTGGTAGAAAACGAAGTATATTTATTAACAGTAGCAGCAGAAGACACATTGGTTCCTCCCGCAGTCACCGTAATCTTTCCCATCACACGCTCCACTGTTGCCGCAATGGTCTGCTCCGGGTCTTTGGTTATCTCCTGGGCAATATAAGGAAGAGTATTCGAGTTATCATTGTTGGGAGAACGGCTCGCCATTACCAGTCCTTCAGCCGGTACAGCAGCTATCACGCTCGTAGCGTCAGCCGTTGTCTTTGCGAGAAAATCAGCTTCGTTCAGAGTTCCCTTGTCACTGTCACCCACCCCATTGACCGTACCGTTCACCACTATATAAATACGATAGTCTCCCGGGGTCAGGGCTGTTTTCTTACTGGTCCATACAATGGTCTTCTGGTCGGTAGTAGTAGTGGTGGTTTGCGTAAACTGGCTGATGGAAATAATCTCTGTCAATGTAGCGCTACCAAAGCTACTCGATGCTCCTCCCGGAAACAGATACAGATTGGCCTTCGTCACTTTGTATTCATCCGTTAAACCGATATCCATATTCGTATCGTCAGTATCCGCCGTCGGATCGGAGGCCCTTGTCTCCGCCACACCATTCGGTACGGCAATGGTCACTGTGGTATAAGCTCTCGCTTCTTCCGGATTCTCTCCGCCCGAAGCATCCGTATCGTCGGAACAGGCGGCCCAGGTTGTCAGCAATAAAGCAGCCAACCCCATCATACTCATGTACTTTAGTTTTTTCATTTCTTTTTTACGTTATGTGATACATTTATTGCGTTATACCGATGGTAGCGGCCCGTCGTTCCGCATTCATCTTTTTAAGGTTTTCTTCCGCTTCCCGGTTTCCGGCTTTCACCGCTCTATGCAGCCATAGCCCGGCTTCCTTGTCGTCTCCGCACAACAGATGGCAGACTCCCCGTACATTCCACGAGCGTTCGTCCGCCTCCACCGTCTTCAGCAACCGGAATGCCTCTTCATACTTCCGCCCCCGAATGGCTTCTATCGCACGGTTCACCGTATCCGCCACGCTGTCAGGGCGGTTGGCATACTGCACACGGATGTAGCAGGCATCGCGCAACTGCGGATAGAGCACATCCAGCACCGAACGATACGGACGCCCGCCCGCCAAGGCTTTCAGCCTGTCATTCCGCTCTTCCTCCGGATGGCTGCGGAGAATAGCGAGCACTTCCTCCTTATATGTCATGTCACTCCCATTCACCAGTTCGGCCAGCCTGTCCCAGTTTACTCCTCCGGCATTCAGTTCAAACAACGATACAGGCAGTTTCATGCGCACCGAGAGAGCATGCCGCAGAGCTTCGGCACGTTTCGCCGATAATTTCCGGTTCAGTTCCGTCGTGCCCTCGGGCGAAGCATATCCGCTGATCGAGATACCTTGCAGGAATGCGCAACTGTCCGCACGCAGCAACCCGATGGCTTCCGTTATCCGGCGCAGGTTTCCGGCATTGGCGGAATACAGCGTATCCACCACTGCCGATGCCGCACGGAAGCGAATACCGATGCCGCTTTCATGCAGGGGGCGGCTGCCTGCCTCGCACAGGAACGGATAGTCATCCGCATGTTCCGCCACCGTCCGGCTCACCTTCGGAGTGAGCTCACTAACCGACGGACGATAGGGCAAAGCCACCGGAAAAGCGCCGGAGGAGACGATGCTTCCCACTGTCTGTACCCGGCAGCAACCTTCCCGGTCGATGTCGAGCCGCAGGTTCAAGCCATTCTCCATCCACGGGGCATAGCGCAACGTATCGGTATACAAGAAGGTGTCTCCATTGCGGGCGGTCCACCGATGATTGACGTCACGGTCCGGAAGGCCGGCCAATAGGCGCCGCTGATTTTCCTCGCGCGCCATGATGCGTCCCGTCACCACAAACGGGCCAAGCAACACACTATCCGAGGCGTTGCCCAGACAAGGGGTAATCACCCAGCGGTGACGGGCACGCACTGCACGGGGGGCTATCTTTACGGCAAACGAGACATATACCTGTCCACCCGCACGCTGCATTCGGACGGCGGTAAGGGCTACTCTTCCGGACGGATCTGCCGCACGGACAGACAGCGCACCGAAGCACAGCGCAAAGAGCGTCAAGAAGCAGACTGCCGGCGGCATCTTCCGAAAGCACATTCTTAAACGGGTCGATCGTATCTTCTCTTTCATAAGACTTTTTATTTTAACATATAAATCAGACTGATGCCCGCACGGGTCGGCGCCAGAAAATTTTTCTTGTTCGCTCCCCGATATTCACCACAGACCGGACAATTAAAACGTTTGTATTGGGCATGCACCCACCCCTGCACCTATGGTAGCCTCCAGATTCCAGCGTTTGCCGAGCACCCACGAGTAACCGTATGAAAACCCCGCCATCAGCGCCCACCCCTCGTAGCGGTAAGAAGCCGAACGGGAAACAAAAGGAAGATGCACCCGGCTCAGGTTGTATTCTCCCCCACCGGCATGCACACCCAGAAAGTGTCCGTAGAATGACTGACAAAGCCAATAGCGTGCCTCACCCTGCGTCATCCAGAATTTCCACTTCCGGTTGTCCGCAAAATTCCACGGACAGGCGCTTCCCGCAACATCGAGTGTCCAGCGGGAGGCAAACGCCCACTCGGCAGCAAGCGAAGGTGCCGTCGCTACATCGTGCAGCAAATTGGTTTTAACCGCTGCCCGTTGCGCCAGTACATTGCCCGAAACAAGCAAAAGCAATATGAATAGTTGTTTTTTCATTCTGTTAGTTTATCTGAAACATATCCGCCAATCCGCCTATAAATCTGTCAGAGGTATCTCCGACAGATAGGCACGGGTCATCTGGTTGACAATGCCCAGCTTATGGGCGGCATAATGATAACGTGCATACATTTTCTCACAATCCGGTTGATTACAGTTCAGATGCTGGTCCACGGCTTCCATCAAATCGAGCAGGGAGATACGGAAAAGAGGGCGGGTCAGTTCATAGGTTTTCGGAATGCCACTGCCGGATTGGTCTGTCCTGACACGTATCAACCCCGCGGATTCCAGTTGACCCAGGAGTTCGTCAAGAGGCTTACAACCACATTCCAAATCCTGGAGATTTCCTGTTTCGTGAGAGGAAATATGACGTAAGACAGATATGGCTGTCAAAGTTAACGGCGTAAGCATAAGCTATTTTGTTTTGTTGTGTGATCAACCGTTACTTTGTAGGTAACGGCATTTAACAGATAACGAATACAGAAAGCGTTCTGAACCCAATAATATGAATTAAATAATAAAATACATCCGATGATGACAATAAAATGTTCGTCCGCGTTAAATTACATCAACGTGGACAACCCTTCTTATTGCTTTTTTAAGAGAAAATAGGGAAAACTAATGCTAAGCATGCATCTTTTTTAAAATTAATTATCTTTTTATTGAGAAACTTGCCTTTTTATTTGTTTGTGTGAAAAATAATATCCAATTTTGCAGCAATTATTCATTGCCGTTACCTACAAAGTAACAGACTATTTATATCCCTGTATATAAGTGTAATACATTCAAATCATTTTATCTTTAAACCGCATTCAGCACATAGTTGAGTATCTTCCTGTTTGTCCGATCTACTTCCCTATCCCCGAAAGGTTTCAGGTAAGTTTCCGTAACTTTTACCGAAGAGTGTCCCAGTCCACGGCTGATCACTCCCACGGGTGTCTCCTGATGAAAGGCAATCGTGGCCCACGTGTGGCGCGCAGTGTATGAACTGAGCCTGCCGCCCAATCTCAAATCCACCGACACCCGTTCCAACCGGCGGTTCAGGTTACGCAACGCATATTGGTACTCCTGATAAGGAGTCAATGCCTTCTTTGTATGCCGCTTTCGGGTGCGGGGCTGCCCCAAAATAGGCAACAGATAACTCGGATGGCAGTTCTCAACCATCCTCCTATTGATAATTTCCATCGCCTCACGGGGCACGCTAATGCTGACCTCCTGCCCCGTTTTATGCCGGCAGTAGGTTAACACCCCCTTATCAAGATTGCTCCTGCGCAAGTGTGCCAGATCGACAAACGGGATGCCCCGCAGCATAAACATCAGTACAAACCAGTCCACAGCCTTCGCCGAGGCCGATTCATCCGGACACCCCGACATGCGGATCATACGCCCCACCGTGCGGGCATCCACGGCACGCTTCACGTCGGAGCGCGTACCGGTGTATACCTTATCGAAAAGCCCGGTGACATATCCCGGACGCCCCTTCATCCCCCGGTTGTAGCCCGCACGCAGGGCACGCATATAAGTCGATACCGTGTTCCAGCTCAACCGCTTGCCCAGCAGCCAATGTTCATACTTGCCCAGAAACACCGGAGTCACCTCTTCAAATCCGATCTCCTCTTTTCCTGCACTCTCCCTGAGTGTACGCAGCATATTATGGTAGATACGCCGGGCCGGTTCACGTCCCTCTTCACGGAGCCTTTCAATCTCCGAAATCATAAATACTGTTAATGTTTCATTCATCTTATTCATTGTTTTTAGTTTACAAATCATCTTTAAATATAAATTGTGTAAATAGTCGGATAACCGAATCTATATCTTTACAAAAACATCTAAAGAGACTTTGCAGAACAATCCCCGGGACGATATGCTATACTCTTTTTGTATATCTTTGCCGATCCTAACGTCATTTTAACAAACATTGGCATCCAGCCATCCCATGCAAACCTCAAAGTAAGATGAAAAAGAGCATTCAAGACCTGAAAGAGTCACTAAGAAAGAAGGAAGAGAAACAACAAAGACTGCACGAACAAGAAGAAACGGTAAAAAAAGACATCCGTGTGCTGCGGTACCTGATAGCCAAGGAGGAAGAGGCTGCCTCACCACAAGCCCCCGGAAACGAAAAATCCCCAAAAGCAGATAAACGACTTTTTTACCCGGATCTCCATGTTTTACGAAGATCTGCAAAGGCGCCTGAACCTGCGCATCACTTATCGCTGCTTCTGCCGCTGGCTCTGCACCCGCTACGAGTTCGAATCACGCTATCACGACCGCCACAAACTGTCGCCTTGCACGATACTGGGGTATTTTAAGAGAGAAAGAGGAGGATAAAGCCGTATACATAGAGACTAAACTAAAAACACTCTCTATGATTTATCCAGGATGAAAGATGCACACAGATTACTCTGCCATCCGACTTGCCGAAATCACCAGCGAGCACGAAGACTCTCCCAGAGCCATTGTGCTTCGTCACGGATTCATCGTCTCGCACATAGCATCCATCCTGACTGCTTTGTGTCAGTGTGTATGTTTCCTTGAAGAGGAATCATAAGGACGCATCATCCTCCTATCATCCACTCTCCAATATTCCGTTCCTCCTTCTCGAAGGCTACACCCACCTTCACTACTTTCCGTCCGTCCGCCTGATAGGGCAGCAGATATCCCTTTTCATCAATCTGCCTCAAGGCAGCCTCGGCACTGTCGTTCAGCTTGAACTCAAACACGTAGATGTAGTCCGGTGTCTTCACCACCGCATCGGCACGCCCCCGGGCACTCCGGACCTCCGTCTCCGTAAACTGCCCCATAAGCTGGAAGACGAGGTAGAACACCGTCTGATAATGCCGCTCCGTGCGGTCGTTCAGGTCGTAGGGGATACCGGCAAAGAAGCAGCGCAGGCGCGTGAGGAAAGCGTCCACATCACCGCTCTCCAACTCGCGGATGAACTTGCCGATATAGAACGAGGTGTCTGTCTGGGCTATAGGAGTGTAGAAGGGACTGACGAAGTTGAGGAAACCATATTTCACCTCCTCGTTGGGGAACCCCAGCGTGTACATCCGGAAGCGCTCGTCGTAGTCCTTAATCGTCAGATATCCGCTCTGATAAATCATGGGTATCGGATTGTTTATATCCGCGCGGTCATCGCTCAGCGAAGCCTCATTCACCTCAATACCCTCCATCTCCCTCAAGTCGAAATCGGTCTTCTGCAGCATCTCCACCAGGAAGGTGGGCGTGCCGCTGGCAAACCAGTAATTACCATACGAACGCTTCTGCAAGGCACTCAACACACTGAAGGGATTGTACATGGAGGTGAATTCCTCGTCTTTGGTGAACCGGTATCCGTCATATTGGCGAGTCAGCCGATCCATCACCTGCCGGCAGGTCGCATTACTTTTCACTGCCAGAGCTTCCAATTCCGGAGAGAAGGTAGCTTCTATCTCCGCACGGGTCATGCCGCAAAGGGTGTTATAGTCGAGGTCGAAACTGATATCGTTCAGTTGGTTCAGATTACTGAAAATACCCATTTGCGCGAACTTGGTCACTCCGGTGATGAAGACGAACTGCAACCAGGGGTCGGCATCTTTGAGCACAGTATAGAAAGCGGTCAGCGTCTCCCTGAATTCGTGTTGCAACTCCTGACTGTCGAACGAACGCAGCAAGGGTTTGTCATATTCGTCAATAAGCACCACCACGCGGCGCCCCGTCTGTTCGCAGGCGCGCCGGATGACGGTCATGAAACGTCCGGAGTGCGTAATACCTTCCCCTCCCGTCCGGTATAACTCTTCCCACTGCCGCAACTGCCGCTCAAGTATATCGATCAGCCCCTCACGACTGTCATACTTCTCCGCATTGAGGCTGAGATGCAGCACGGGATATTGTAGCCACTCTTTTTCCAATTTCTCGATAGCCAATCCGCGGAAGAGTTCCTTCTTACCTTGAAAGTACGCCTCGAAAGAAGAAAGCAACAGGCTTTTGCCAAAGCGGCGGGGACGGCTCAGGAAACAGGGATTGCCTGCTTGAGCCAGCCGATAAATCAATGCGGTCTTATCTACATAAAGGAAATTTTCGGAGCGCAGTTTCTCAAAACTCTGTATCCCTATCGGGAGTTTTCTAAGCGGGGCATTGATCGGTGTATCCATGGGGCATTGAAGTTAGTCTTTTGCAAATGTACACAATTATTTTTTAGATTCTCACACTTGGTTACAAAATGTAAGGGATGCAACAATTGGCACTCTTCTTTATTTTTCTTATACTCGTAAATACAAAGATAACATTTTCTTCTGTATTTTACGTGTTGTACTACAAAAGATACCATCTGGATCTAAATACCTATTATCAGTAAAAGGCCAAGTACCACTTCGGTGACGATGACGGGCCGGGGTCCAAACGGCAACATACATGGACTTCAAGATTCGTGGTAAATTCCGGAGAATGCCCGGTGCGGCGGATCGGGTTCAAAAACTGTTCGCCGACCGCAAATTCGACTGATATATTTTATATATCTTTTGTTTATTATTTATTTATGTGCAGGTCTGCATGTTGGCGGCCTCGAATTTCGCTCGCACAGAAAGCTGAGCAACAGCGTATTACGAATACTAAAGCATGTTGGTATCCATGTTGGTGATTCAGAGGCTCCGAATGACGGAAACAGAGGGTCCGGAAGAGTCCGGACGAGGCTCGGTTTCACCCCGGCAGAGCGTGCATTGCCTTGCAGTGGACACTGTGACTTTTTGCGCCGTAATGCGGCACTCTGCATCACTTTCTTGCATCGCTGCCTTTCCATGCTTAACTTTGTCATACCGTTCGGGAAAGAACGGTACACTTAATAACCTGTAATATGAAATACTATGAATACATCGACTGAACCTATTCCGGGAAAAAACATAGATCTTGAATCCCCAACCCATAAATACGTGCTTCAGTCACCACAGGGACCTGACAAAGAGAGGATGTTTCATAACTCACCACAGATTACACTGATTTACACAAGATAATTTTTAATCTATTGATAACCAATACTATCTATCTGCGTAATCTATGGTAAATACGAGTTTTAACACATCCCCCATGAATAGAGGGGAAGACGGAATAAGACAAAGAAGACGGAATTTACAAGTTCTCTATCTCTCCGGCGGACAATCCTGTCACCTGGCAGATGGTTTCGACCGGCAGGTTCAATGCCTTCATCCTTCGGGCATTCGCCTGCTTCTCTTCCATACGACCTTCGGCAAGACCTTCCTGGCGGCCCTCCTGGCGGCCCTCCATAGCTGCCGTACTCAATACATCATTCTGAATCATAATCGCATTGATATGTTCATCATAAGCCAATTGTTCTGCCTTATTCATGTTATAATAGACAAGTTTACGACGCGCTTCCTCCAGTCCCGGAGCCTTGGTGTCGGGATGGATCACACCTGTCTTGAGATATTCAATCCACTCCTCAAGGGGCGTGACAGCCACTTTATTGAACTCGTTCACACGAATAAGGAAATACTCAGGAAAGATCTCGGCAGGCAATTTACGGACGATGGCGTCCTTCTCTTTGGTGCTCACCTCCAGAAGGTCGCCCGTGTGGACACCCACGAAAGAGTTCTGACCGTGGTAAAGGTAATCAGTACCACGACCGATATCAAAGTAGAGGATACTGATGGAATACACCTTCTTAACCTCAGAGTAGAGCTGACCCAACTCGATATGTTCCGTGATCGCCTTGGCAACACCGAAAAGAATACGTTCCAGATAATAAATCTCACGGGTATTCTGAACCTCCACAATAATGATCTCGTCTTTGCTGTTACGCGCCTTTATGTCGACACGGTTGAATTTATCCGTTTCATTCAACTGATTGCCTTCACTCTCCAGAATCTCGACGATACGGATGGGCTCACCCAGCAAAACGGTAAGAAAACCCTCCAACACACCGAAATTGGCCTTGTTACGCAACAGGCGCTTCACCGCCCAATCAAAACGAATATACCTGTCTTTCTGTTCCATCATATACGAATAATATCTATCCTACAAATATAAGTTTTAAAAAAGAACTATCCAAGCATACGGCGGAAGAAATAAGATGAACCGCCTTTAAACCATAAACGATGAACAGGCCACGCTGCATCGCATAGCTTGTTCATCGTTTACTGTCCATCGTTCAGGCTTGCGTCGGCCGGAACTTATCTCTGACCGAGCTGAGAATCGATAAAGAAGATACCGGCATCACCGGCTCTCTTAATCTTATCGACAATCCCTTGAGCGGTGGCTTCTTCTTCTACTTGTTCGCGAACGAATCCCCAAAGGAAATCCTGAGTCGCTTTATCTTTTTCGGCTGCGGCAATGTCAACCAAGGCATCTACCAGTTTAGAAACATGGCGTTCGTGCTCAAAGACGTGCTCAAACACTTCAAGAGGAGTACCCCAACCGGTGGGAACAACGTCAATCTTATCTACTTTGGCTATACCGCCGCGTTTGATAATATAATCGGCCATGGCATAAGCATGCCCCATCTCTTCCTGAGATTGCTTCTTCATCCAGTGTGCAAAACCGCTGAAACCTTCTCTTTCAAAATAGAAAGACATAGACAAATACAGATTAGAAGACCACATCTCGGCTGAAATCTGCTCGTTAATTGCATTCTGTAATTTTTCTGAAATCATGATCGTATTCATTTTAGGTTATTAAAATCACTACAAAAATAACAATTTTAAAAGAAAGGTTGTTCGGAGAAAGTGAAAAAAGAAGAGAAATCTTCCTTAAATCATCCGGACTACCGGACAGCCGGCCTATGACAGCATTACACCAACTCCTCTGAGATGTACCCTTTCGGCAGTTCACGGCAGTTATAGCCTGAAGCCATAATCTCGCCATAAGCACCGGCAGAACGCAGGGCTATCAGATCGCCACGCTTCACCTTATTCAGATCGACAGCCTTGCCGAATACATCGGACGACTCACAGATGGGGCCCACCACGTCATAAGTTTCGACCACAGGATCTTCGGAAGTAAGGTTCTCCATCTTGTGATGTGCCTGATAGAGGGCAGGACGAATCAAATCGGTCATGCCCGCATCGAGGATGGCAAATTGCTTGTTGGTACCTTGCTTGACATAAAGTACTTTTGAAATCAGCGAACCGCATTGTCCCGTGATGGCACGTCCCAGCTCAAAATGCAAAGTCTGATGCGGACGAAGCTTCAGGTGCTCGTCGTATGTACGGAAATAGTCGGCAAAATCCGGAATAGGCTGACGGTTGGGGTGATCATAATCGATGCCCAGCCCACCGCCTACGTTGATATGCTCCACAAGGATGTGACGGGCTTCGAGCTTATCCTGCAATTCGTTGACACGGTTGCATAGCGCTATGAAATCGCCCATATCGAGAATCTGAGAACCGATGTGGAAATGAAGACCGATGAACTTCACATGCTTCAGCTCCAAAGCCACGTCGATCACCTTATCCATATCGTGCATGCTGATACCGAATTTGTTTTCGGCCAATCCGGTAGTGATATTGGCATGGGTATGCGCACCTACATTGGGATTGATGCGGAAAGCTACATTGGCAACTTTACCTTTGGCGGCAGCCAACTCGTTGATGACTTCCAACTCAGGCACCGACTCGACATTGAAACAGAAAATATCGTAATCGAGTCCCAGGTCGATTTCCCAATCAGCCTTACCGACTCCGGCAAAAACGATCTTCCCGGCAGGGAAACCGGCCTTGATGGCAGCGCGGATTTCACCTCCGCTGACACAATCGGCACCCAGTCCACTTTCGCGGATGATGGTCAGTACCTTAGGATTGGCATTGGCCTTGACGGCATAGTGTACACTGAAATTGTCGTAACGTGCCACCTCACGGTTGACGCACGCCAGCGTGTCGCGAAGCACTTTCGTATCATAATAATAGAAAGGAGTCGGCAACTCGCGAAATTTATGAATGGGGAATACAGTTTTCATTTTGAAAAGTTACTAATCAGTTTTGAGTTTGATCTACCACAGAGTCACACAGAGTCTCACAGGGAAAGTTTTTTCTCTTCATCATCCTATTATATTATCAAAAGATTAAAACTCTGTGAGACTCTGTGTCACTCTGTGGTGAACCTAATTCGGTTTCTATTTGCCGTTGAACAACATGTCGCTGAGCGACTGTAAAGCCACCTTCTTGTCGCACTCACGAATCAGGAAGGAGATATTATAGTTGCTACCGCCAAACGAAATCATACGCACGGGGATGTCACGCATGGCATCGAGCGCTTTGGCTTCGAAACCTACATTCTCCCATTCCAAGTCACCCACGACACAGATGATACACATATCCTTGTCGACGGTAACGGTTCCGTACTTCTTCAGGTCATCCAGGATCTCGTTGAGATGCTTGGTGTTATCGACAGATACGGAAACTCCTACCTCAGATGTACAGATCATATCGATGGAAGTCTGGTAGCTCTCGAAGATTTCGAATACCTTGCGGAGGAAACCGTGTGCCAGCAACATGCGGCTCGATTTAATCTTAATGGCAGTAATATTACCCTTGGCAGCAACAGCCTTGATCTTGCCCTTTTCGGTATCATTGGAAATCAATGTACCCGGGGCATGCGGATCCATCGTGTTCAGCAGGCGAACCGGTATGTTGGCATACTTAGCCGGCTGGATACAAGTCGGGTGTAGAATCTTGGCACCGAAATAAGCCAACTCGGCAGCCTCTTCAAAGTGCAGCTGACGCACCGGGGCCGTTTTGTCGACAATGCGCGGGTCGTTATTGTGCATACCGTCGATATCCGTCCAGATCTGAATTTCGGAAGCGTGAATGGCAGCACCGACCAATGAAGCGGTATAGTCGCTTCCGCCACGCTGCAAGTTATCAATCTCGCCATAAGCATTGCGGCAGATGAATCCCTGAGTGATATAAATTTCAGCATCCGGATAGAGATCCAATTGTGCCTGAAGTTTATCCTTAATATAAACAGGATCGGGTTCCGCATTCTTATCAGTACGCATATATTCCAAAGCCGGAAGCAACACGGACTTCACACCGCACTCCTGCAAGTAGTAGTTGACCATAGCGGTGGAGATCAGCTCGCCCTGTGCCAGCACCACTTTCTCTTCGAACAATGTAAAGAGGTCTTTGGTGTATGAACGGATGTAGTCGAAATGAGATTTTATGACCTCCAGGCCTTTCTGTTTATACTCCTCAGTAGCGTAAAGTTCGTCAACATGCTGTTTATATTTAGCCTCCAGCTTATTGATAATCTCGTTGGCACCTTCCGGATTCTTCTTGTACAGATAGTCGGAAATCTCCACCAATGTGTTTGTTGTGCCCGACATAGCCGAGAGGACAACAATCTTTCTTTCACCATCGGTAATCAATTTGGCCACTTCCTTCATCCGCTGTGCAGAACCTACGGAAGTTCCTCCAAACTTTAAAACTTTCATTTTCGTTACTGTGTTAAAATTAGTATGTATATTAATTATTTTCTTTCTTCACAAATTCGTCCGTCACATTGACAATGCGATGTTCGGCGCACCGGTATACCTGTCCGGGATATTCGGCTACCAACTGGAGGTTGTGAGTGGTCATCACTACCAGCGATCCGGCCTGACAGATGTTATGCAACAACTCTACAATGGCTTTTCCGGTCTCTACATCGAGGTTTCCGGTAGGTTCGTCCGCCAGGATAATCTCCGGAGAGTTGAGCATCGCACGCGCTATCACGATGCGCTGCTGCTCACCGCCCGAAAGCTCGTTTGGCAGTTTATAGCCCTTGTTCTCCATCCCGACAAGGTTGAGTACTTCGGCTATGCGTTCCTTGATTTCCTGTTTATTCTTCCATCCGGTGGCACGAAGCACAAACTCCAGATTATCGTTCACCGTACGATCGGTGAGCAGTTGGAAATCCTGAAAAACAATGCCCAGCTTGCGCCGCAACTGCGGAATGTGCTTGCGCTTGATGGATGTCATCCGATAACCGAGCACTTCGGCCTCACCGGCAGTCACATCGAGCTCGCCATAGAGGGTTTTGAGCAGGCTGGTCTTGCCGGAGCCCACTTTACCCACCAAATAAACGAACTCCCCCTTGTGCAGTTGCAAATTAACTTCGCTCAGCACACAGAGTTCCTGCTGATGTATCTCTACATCGGTATAGTGAATCAGTGTTTCGTCCATGAGTCGCTATGTCTTATCTGCAATTCGCGTGCCAGATCTTCGATGCGGTATCCTTTAGAGGTCAGCAATACAATCAGGTGGTAAATCAAGTCGGAACCTTCGTATATCAAACGGTCATCTGTACCGTTGGTAGCCTCGATCACTGTTTCCACCGCCTCTTCGCCTACTTTCTGCGCTATCTTGTTGATGCCGGACTGAAACAAGCTGGTGGTATACGACTTCTCGGGCATCTCTTCGTGACGTCTGTCGATGAAGTCCTGCAACAGTTTGAGGAACATGACCGGCTCTTCGTTCTTCTCGCCCCAGCAAGTATCGGTGCCGGTATGGCATACCGGGCCGACAGGATTTACCTGAATCAACAACGTGTCTTTGTCGCAATCTTCTTTAATAGAAACGACATTCAGGAAATTACCACTCTCTTCGCCTTTGGTCCACAAACGGTTCTTGGTACGGCTGAAAAAGGTTACTTTCCCGGTTTCAACAGTCTTCTCGTAAGCCTCTTTATTCATGAAGCCAAGCATCAGCACCTTGCGGGTGTCGTTGTCTTGTATGATGGCCGGAACGAGTCCGTTCATTTTATCAAAATCTAAATCCATGGTTCTTATTTATTATATTTTTGAGTTTGATTCACCACAAAGTAACATGGAGTCTCACAGAGTTTTAATCTCTTGTTTTTTTAGGATATTAAGAGAAAACCATCTCTGTGGAACCCTGTGCTACTCTGTGGTGAGTCTGATTCGTTTCTATTCTTTCTTTAATCTTCAGGCTAAGATTTGCTTACGCTTTCTACCTGACGGTAATTCCCTGGCCGCAAAGATACGATTTTAATTCGGGAATTTTAATTTCTCCGAAGTGAAAAACACTGGCTGCCAGTGCGGCATCCGCTTTACCGAGCGTAAAAGCATCACGGAAGTGCTCCATTTGTCCGGCCCCACCCGATGCAATAACGGGAATGGAGAGTTGAGAAGCCAACTCGGCCAGGGCTTCATTGGCATATCCGGTCTTCACACCATCGTGATTCATACTGGTGAACAACACTTCGCCGGCTCCGCGCTCCTGAGCTTCTTTGGTCCACGTCATCAGTTCTTTGTCAGTCTCGATACGCCCACCGTTGAGATAACATTTCCATCCGTTTCCGGTCTGTCTGGCATCTACCGCGAGCACACATACCTGTGACCCGAAATGCTTGGCAATATCGTCTATCAGCTGCGGGTTGCGAATGGCGGAAGAGTTAATGGAAATTTTGTCGGCACCGGCATTGAGCAGGCGGTCTACGTCACTCAGTTCGTTGATCCCTCCCCCGACAGTAAACGGAATACTGATATTGGCAGCTATCCGCCGAACAAGCTCGGCAAAAGTTTTGCGACCTTCGTGGCTGGCCGTAATGTCGAGAAAAACCAACTCGTCTGCCCCCTGCTCGCTATAAGCACGTCCCAACTCCACCGGATCACCGGCTTGGCGCAAGTTTACGAAATTCGTCCCCTTTACGGTCTGACCGTCTTTGATATCAAGACAAGGTATGATTCTTTTTGCTAACACAACTATATATTTACGATTTTACGTTTGACAAATGATTCACTACAAAGCACACACCGGACTTTCGACAGGCATAAACACAACTCTACCCCGCTATGCTGCCGTTAAAGAAATGCCTGAAGCTCTTTCAAAGTAATACGTCCTTCATAAAGGGCTTTACCGAAAATAACGGCAGGTACCCCGGCTTCGTGCAACGCTTCAATATCGGCTATACTGCTCACACCGCCACTGGCTATCAGATAAAGAGTGGGATGCTCTGCCAGAATCTCTTTATATAAATCCAAAGATGGCCCCGCCAGCATGCCGTCACAACTGATGTCGGTACAGATCACTTTCTCAATTCCTTTCTGGGTATAATCCTTCAAAGAAAGGGAAAAGTTCAAAGTACTTTCGTCTTTCCATCCATTGACAGCTATTCTACGATCTTTAACATCGGCTCCCAAAATGATTTTCCCACTGCCATAACGGTCGATCCAACGGCAAAACAGGTCAGGGTTCCTGACGGCAATACTACCGCCGGTCACCATCTGCGCACCATTCTCAAAAGCAATTATCAGATCTTCATCACTCTTCAACCCACCGCCGAAATCGATAATCAACGATGTGCGACTGGCTATCAAGTCGAGTGTCCGGTAGTTGACCACATGATGCGAAGCGGCTCCATCCAGATCCACCACGTGCAAACGCCGGATACCGTTGGCCTCAAACTCTTTGGCAACTTCTACCGGATTTTCATTATATACCTTTTTACTGCCATAATCTCCCTGGGAGAGGCGTACGCACTTCCGTCGATAATATCAATGGCCGGAATCAATTCTATCATCTGTCTGTTTTCAATTTACGGTTTAAAATCCCGGAGGGACTAAAGCTCCAGGAAATTCTTTATAATTCTTTCGCCCGCCTCACCGCTTTTTTCGGGATGAAACTGGGTGGCATAGAAATTATCTTTATGCAAAGCGGCACTGAAAGGCCGGATGTAATCGGTTTCGGCAGCGGTAAATTCACTGACGGGCACATAATAACTATGTACGAAATAGACAAATTCATCACGGGTGAATCCTTTGAACAGGTCACTCTTCAGGCGGCTGATGGTATTCCATCCCATGTGGGGAACTTTTTCCTCGTGCTTCCGAGGAGCAAAACGTTTCACATCGGTATCGAAAATACCCAGACAATCGACATTCCCCTCTTCGGAGAAGCGGCACATCAGTTGCATGCCCAGGCAAATGCCCAGCACCGGCTGACGGAGTTCTTTAATGAAACGATCCATGCCACTCTCCTTGAGATGAAGCATGGTAGTCTCGGCCTCTCCCACCCCGGGAAAGATCACTTTATCGGCAGCTTTCAGCACCTCTTTATCAGATGTAATCACTGCTTCCACCCCTAAGCGCTTCAAGGCATAGTCCACAGAACGGATGTTGCCTGCATTATATTTGATAACTGCTACTTTCATTTTAATGTTCTACATTTAGTTCGCAAAAATAACGAATTATTGCAAAACTACGAAAAATCAGAGCAGGAAGTTTGAATTAAAAGATAGATTTATAACAGATAGAAAGATTTTAGGCATATAAAATGAATAAGTATTATCCGAATGGAAAAACAGGAAGATAACCGAGACCTGATAAGACTATTATTTTTTCACACTTTTTTTTCAAACTAAATACGTTCAGAATGAGGAACTAAGCCAAAACAGCTTCATTTTTTTCAAAAAACTTTTCGTTCAGCTATTGCAGGTTTCGGAAAAATGCCTACCTTTGCAACCGCAATCGAGAGAGATAGCAATTAAGAAATGAAATTCTGGTGCGTTAGTTCAGTTGGTTAGAATACATGCCTGTCACGCATGGGGTCACGGGTTCGAGTCCCGTACGCACCGCATCTCAAGTCTTAATTTAAAAATAAAATTGGTGCGTTAGTTCAGTTGGTTAGAATACATGCCTGTCACGCATGGGGTCACGGGTTCGAGTCCCGTACGCACCGCGAAAGCAAATTAAGAACAAATATTTAGCACTGATATTCAATATATTAGTGCTTTTTTTATGTTCTTACCTTTGCTACACTTTTAAAAATAGTGTGCATAATGTGCGACCAACTATTAGTAACCCGTGCGACCAATCCATGCGTAACATTCATGTATTCTAACCACCTGAACTGATGGATGTTATATATCGGTTACTTTTTAAATATTGTACCTTTACTTTTCGTGTCTCCGACACATAATATTCAGCTTCAAATTTGAATTCATAAGAACGTTTAATTTACTAACAATTAAATTAAATGTAATGAATACGTTTGCAGTTTCTTTTTTGGTTAGACCTTCTAAAAGCACTAAAGCCTTCTTTATTGCATTCAAAACCGACACGACTGTCACAAAAGCAAACCACCTATCCAGAAATAAAAAAAATAACTTTTGCCCAGCATATTTAAATACATGCCGAACAAAAGTTATTCATAGCAGACTACATCACGCACAAAAACAATCAGTTCGCTTCCATTTGCTTATCAAACGCTTGTTGAATCAACTCCATGATATCATCCAATTCATTCATATTCGAAATACCGACTTCTACATCGCCATTGCCCCATCGTCCCAAGTTGGATACATCTTTGCACAAACCTTTTGGATCAAGTATATCTGCAAATGCTACATTTAGAGAAAGGCGCAACCGGGATTTCTGAGGCACGACATCCACAAAGTTAGTATAAGCTTTAAAGGCAATGTACAACTTCTTGAGTTCCTCCTTTACGGAAGGATCTATATTCATTATCCTTCTGCGCAAGGCCTGAAACAGAGTAAGTATGTCTCCCTTCAGATATTCATAGTGCTCCAACGTATACTCTGCAGGATCTCTCTCCGCAGATCTATAAACTTCGAGTGTCTCCGGCGATAATAAAGGAAATCTCCATATTTCTTTAGCTTTCTCAGCCAATTGCCCCGCGCGCACAAGTATTTGCTCTTCATTCCACGAACTGATTCTCCTCAGATATGAATTGAGGCGAATAGGAGAATCGTCGAAACCTCCCTCCATACTCTTCTTTTCTTGGAACGGACGATCACTCAATTCCGAATTATAACCTGTCAGAGTCAGATTACCAAGTGTGTGTAAATATTTACCCTGGACTTCTACCCAACCTTCCCCTAACATCTCTTGCCATTCGTGTGATAGATTAGGATTTTGAGGCATGACATGTTCGATGGTATAATCAGAAATATTCACCATCTCCTTACGCTGAAAATTTTCCAACCGATTTAAAAGGTAGTTCCTGTTACGGAAATTATAAACATCTTTGGTTTGTAGGAAAGTAGTGAACTCCGTATCGTTCGGAAAGCGCTTATAACTATCCAGCAATAGGAATGCAGCTTTCAGACCATCCATATAATTCGCTTTATCGAATGACTTATAGAGAGTAGCGAACGTCTTATTCAGGCTATTTGTCGGTATGCCGCAAATGACACGTCTGAATACATAATTCTCAACCAGACAAAGAGCTTCGTAGAACTCGTCCCTACTGATAACTTCGTTGACATAATCGTTGTACAACGGTAATAAAAACGGGTAACTAACGTCAACCCTCAACTGGCTGATGCGTTTGAAAGCCCCGCAAAGCAGCTTATCCGGCTCTTTGTGAAGAACCATGTTGACGTAATATCCGGAATAAGTATAAATGTCTTTGACTACTTCGCTGATAGTATCGGGAGCTTTTCCCCCCTATCACATAGGCCTTGAAAGCATCGTACACCATATCGATACGAGGAATGGTACCTGTCTTCACTGATAAGTAATCGCGCATGAAGCTATTAAACAGCGCCGCATATTCACTACCATATCCTTGTTCCATAGGGTACCAATAAGATTCATAAAGTGAGGTCTGCAAGCGAACTTCTTGCCCCATCAGCACGTAATTGCGAATCAAGTCGGCTTGTGATAAATCAAGTCCCGTACTGTTCATACTTTCAAATATCAATTGTGGGTTGTCCTTCTCCTTTTCAAGAGCCACATCCACAACAAACAGTCGCTGTACCCCGCTATAAATAGCTACCACATTCTCCTTGTTTATCTTACTTTTAAAGAAGTCATAGTTTTCAATGATGCGTTGTGACATCCCCTCGGACCGAGGAATCCCCTTCAATAAATTTATATAGGTATCTTTATCTCTCCGGGTCAGCAGAAGTTTATACCGCAATTCATTATCTTCTTCCGGGTTGATCAGATAATAGTTCTGAAGTTTAGTGAAGCTGGTATCTATCTCTACTGCATTCTCTTTTATAAAATCGGCAATAGCCGCTATCAGCAAAGAGACAGTGGTCAAGCGCTGCTGTCCATCAATAACCAGAAGTTTAGGCACATCGGACACTGTATGTATGCTCTCCTGAAAATAAACGATAGAACCGATAAAGTGCCCTTGGACGGCAGAATCGTTGCTAATACGCAAAATATCATTCAACAATTGATTGCATTGAACCAGTTGCCAACTGTATGTACGCTGATAAATGGGAATCACAAACTGTCGTGGTCCCTTTATGATGCTTAAAAGATTATTGGAAGATGCTTTCATAGATTATGCTTATTTTATGATAACAAAAGTATTCTTTTTCCCGATTATAAGAGAATAAAATAAGAAAATTATCAATAGTTTCCTGTTTTTTATCCGTTCATTGACCAATAATATTTCTCACTACCTTTGATTGAACATAATAGAGACAGAGCTTAATGATTATCCACAATTTAAAAAGAAAGTTAGTTTCCATGATAAAACTACAAAATTAAAAAAGGAACTTAAAACTCTGATTAAAACATGGGACAGGTGCACGAAGGACTTAAGAATATTCTTGTTCGTAGACGATATTGACCGATACTCTGAGAAGAAAATCATCCAATCGATCGATTCTTAACTCAGAATATTCTATTACCGATATTTAATAACAAAAAATTTACTAATCAATCAGTATAATTAAGATACATCGAGAGGATATCTGGATCAGCATCAAATATTTACGTCACTTAATCGAATTGTTAGTACTGGCCAGTAAAACTAAGGATGTATCTTTTGTCATCAGGCAAAAAAAAGAGGAAACACAGGGAAATACGGTTGAAATATATTCCATCACTTTACTAAAAGATATCCATACGAACCGAACAGACTACGCGATTCTATTGAATGTGCCCGATACGGTTATAGCCTATTGAGAGCCGGTCATAGACTTGGGGAAATACATATAACTCGAAAAAAATACATTTTTTTTTGCTCACTCCTGAACAAAATGATTTCTTCTGCGTTTATAATTATGCAAATCGGCCTGAAGCGCTTTATGCCTATGGGAATATCCATAATAGTCGCACCGTATGCCTCCCCGGCATAGACAGGTAAGATTGCATAGTAGTTTTGTCGTGTTTTATTTTGTGTTTGTGTTGTGACGGTGCTGCGATGTGAATCGAAGTACCGTTTTTTTGTACCTACCTCTCAGAAGCTAAAAGATTTACCATAAAAGAAGCAGAATACAGGGTAACGGGTTAAATGTTCCGATGGACGAATTGTCCGTCGATCCAGAACGTGGCATGCTCAGAACGGAACTTCAGTAAAACGTATTCCGGATCAGTCGGTCCCTTTGGGAAATGGGCGATAAACCAGTCTTGCCAATACTTCTGTTTGAGTCCGGCATCTGTCACTACCTCTATTTCACCGGTCAGGGCAACACTATTCCCTTGTTCGTAGAAACAAAGACCCGCTTTCGGGTTGCTCCGGAAATCTTTCGTTTTCACAGAATGTTCCCCGGTTGCCATCCAAATCTCAGAAATACCTTCCGAAGCAATCTTACTCAAAGGGACAGGACGGGGATATCCCTCTTGATTGACCGAACTGAGTATTACCGTTTCACAACCTTGCAGCAAATCTGCTGCTCTTTCGTTTAATGATTTCATTGTATATTATATTGAGATTGATAATCCCTGCAAATATAAGCTTGCCCACCTAGCCCGGCGTTGTAAAAAAACGACTTTTTACAGAATAAGAAACAGACTAAATATCTTACAGACATAGTTTATTTTACACTCGCGATACAATGCCTGTACCCGAAACCAAATCCGAAACGCTTTTCTAAAGGCGATTTCCTTTATCACCCAACCGGTATTTTATTTCTCAATATACGTCAGCAGCCCCTCTTGCGGCAAGGTCGGAGAAAGGAATGATTCTGCCGTACCGCCGGACAGCGTCTTGACCTCTTTCAGAAAATGCGAAACATCGTAATATCCGGCATTCACCGCTACCGAGAGCAGGTTATTTGCCTCCGTCGTACTTTTCAGCAGATCGATCGCCTGCCTGAACTTCACAATCCGACTGTATTCTTTAGGGGTAAATCCGGTAAACAGCTTGAACCGCCGTTCCAGATGCCGTTGACACAAACAGGCATCTTCTGCCAGCAAACGGATCTCCCGCTGACCGTGGTACAAATGAATGTGGTTTACCGCAAAAACAATCTGTTTGTCCACTACATCGTGCTTGTGCATCGACCGCACCAGTACTGTCTCAATACACTGAATCCTGCTCCGCAAATCCGGAAGCTCGTAGAGTCGTTCCGTAAACGAATCATCGAACAACTTGATCCCCAAGTCGGCACTACTGATTCGCTGACCGCCCAACTCCTGCACGGGCAAGTCCATGAATCGGAATAATCCGCAAGGATGAAAACGAATACCAACCATGTGAACCGTTTCGGTATACGCGACCAACTCCGAATAGCGTTTCATCGGTCCCACGAAAAACGAACGGCAAGACGGCATGATCCGCCCTTCGTTGCCTACGGGTTGTGTTATCCCGCCCAAAGCGAAAATCAAATCGGTACACCCGTCCGGCAGGACATTGATGCGCATCCCATACTCAGGACTTCCTTTGAACTCCCAAATTTTATCGACGTAAGGAGCCAGTAGTCCACAAGGTTGATATTCTCTATACATACTTCAATTTCGGGCAAATATAGTGAGAATCACTCACACCTGCTATTTATCCGAATACAAACCGATATGGTTGCCTTCGCTATCGGCAAAAACAGCGAAATGTCCCCTGCCTTCAGCGTCAATCTCCGTTTCGGGGGTAATGACTCTCCCACCTTTCTGCAGGACACGTTCCAGCGACTTGCCGATCTCTTCGCAATAGAAATGAATCAGCGTTCCCCGCTCAGAAGGCAGAAAATCGGGTGCCCACGAAACCGCTCCCACCGCTTCGCCCTGCTCCATGAAGCAAGCCATCTTCTCCTCTTCATACTCCGAGACCGCCAATTTGATGTCCAACACTGTTTCATAAAATCCTACCGCCCGGTGGAAATCTGCCGCCGGAATCTCAAAAAACGCAATAAACTTTTCCATATTCTTTATATTAATAAGATGAATACTGTATGCCGGAAGTCACGTCTCCCAAGCACACCGCAAAAGTAGGGCAAAGCATCCGCCCCGGATAGTAGAAAACAGACATCATTCCTCCACAGAGAAATAATCGGAATAAGGAGCGCAAACAGCCAGATATTCCGCCGGAGTATATCCCGAAAAGAGTTTGAACTCCTTAATCATGTGCGATTGGTCGAAGAAACCACATTCGTAGGCCAGTTGCGCAAACGAAATGCCCGGCTGGCATTGTAGAGTATACAACGCCCGCTGTATCCGCACAATGCGCAGAAACTCCTTGGGAGTAGCGCCTACATACTCCGCAAACACCCGCCCAAACTGCTTATTGCTCAGGCAGGCTACGTCTGCCAGTTGTGCCGCACGGATGTGCGGATGGAGGTTCACCGCCTCCAAAACGGTCGAAACCCGCTTCAGGTTATATTCGGGAAAAGCATAGAGACGGCTTAACAGAAACTCTTCTATCAGACGGATACACGCTACCCGATCCGGCATATCGGCTATCCGCCTGCCCAGATCAACCAACAGAGGATCGCCCGTCTCTTCGGTATTTACATTCATCCCACGAAACTCGCTGACAGGCATATGGAGAAAAGCTTTTGCAGCAAAAGGCTGAAAAACGACTACGATCATCTCCAGCATCCCCGTAGACTCGACATCGGAATAGCCGAACGCCTGCCCGCTGATGAAAGAAGAGGGTTGCAACCGGCCTTCAGTCAGCGAAAACAGTTGGCGCCCCCGGTGAAAGACCATTTGGACGCACCCCACGGGCAGCGTCCGTTCGGATACCGGTGCAAGCGCATCGTCGCTCAACACCCAGTAATGCCGGACATAAGGAACGAGTGCCGCTGTGGGCTTTATGACTCTGAATGATTGCATAGACTACAAATATATTGTTTTTTTGGATCATCCCGGCAAAGATAAGGGACGGGAAAAAGAAGGGATAGGAAAAAAGAGACAAAGGAAAATCGGGTTACCGAAAACGGCTGTCAGAAAGAGGATGGATGCACGTATGAATTGTACCCTGATATATAACAATATTAAGTGAGAGCAAAAGGATAAGCCTATTTCGACTTACAGATTATAACAATACAGTAACCCTATTGATAAAATGAATAAAAAAACTACGAGAAGAATCCCGTAGTTTTCTATTTACACAATATTATGGAGAGTCCCTCTAATAGCATACTTACACACAAGTTTGTTTACTTGATAAGTACTAAGCATAAGCGATTTAACTTTGGAAATAGAATATTTTCATCCATTATTTGTCATACACCTTCAACATCACTTTTCCCCCATTAGTCGTAAAATCTATCGGTCCGGGGTAATACTTCTTTTGTCCTTTTCTGTTCTGTCCCCAATAATCTTCTATTAAATCTATCACTGTTCCATTTTCTTTATTAAAAGATTGATCAGGTATGGAAGCACGACCTAAGTCTTTCGTACTAACCTTGTCACGGAACTTTTCATCCTTCCAGTTTTCAGGAACATTTATTTGCAGATACCATCCATCCGTTTTTTCTATCACTTGAATATCTGCATCGAAACCGGAGTTAACAGTAGCATTTTTATCCAAGCCTGAAGATACCGCTTCTCCCCAATAACAGTTTTTTTCCATCTGTACCGGCAATACACAATCATCATACTCTGTCATTTCGGCCCTGGTAAAGATATTGTTGAAATAAGAGACATTTCCACAAGGACAATCGTGATATCCCATAATCTCCGTCCCATGAGGTGCAAGATAAGGTGTTTTACGTGGATCTACATTATTCAGTTTCCAAACTTTCCAAACAATCAAATTATGAACGAAAGCCATGCCTTGTGACAGTTTGATTTGGGCGAGTTCTGGGGACAGGAACAGATTATTGTCAACTAAAATAGGTCCATGGTTCACCTCAAATGAAACTTCCACGACCCTGTTGTCATGCAAAAGATTTCTTGTCACTCTTGCACCTTGTGCCATCCAATCGAGCCAAATACCACCCTCTACACGATAAATATGATTGCCTGAGATCTCCACATCTACAGCAGCATGTATCTTAATTCCCGCCATTTCATATCCCCAGAACAAGTTCTGTGTACTAATATCATGCACGGTATTATTCTTTATCTTACTGAAAATAGCGCCCAAGCTACCTGCAATACCGGCTTGTCCACAATAAGCCACAGTGTTGTTACGTACCAGATGCCCTCCGATATGTTCTCTGTTCCAATTGTGCCGAAGTGCACGCTTCACACAATTGATATACCCTTCTTCTGATTCTGATTTATTATCCCATTCGTCTCCATACTTACCTAAAGTAATCCCCACACACTTGGAATGGGTGATTGTATTGTTTTCAATAACCCATCCTTTACTCCAGTGAGTCCCCAACAAGCCAATCTGTTCTGCTGTAGGAGGTGCCCAGGGGGTAGCAGCCTGACTCAGCTTAAATCCGTTAACCACAATATAATTCACATAAGGTCTTTCCGGATAAAAGACAGATTGCCTTACATTGATTTCAACCAGTTCCTGATTAGGATTCTTATCGCCAAAATTAGCGTACAGGCGAGTAGTGTCTTGCTCTACTTTGCAAAACCACAACAAACTATCGCCTTTATTCTGCAAAACATTGCTCAATGACGGATTCTCCATCAGGGCTATATCATTCAGATATATCTCTCCCGTATGACACCACTTGCCTCTCTCAAACCAATCACCATGTAAAGTTTCAGCATATGGATTGAACCCACCGAAAAATTTATTCGGTATTCCGACTTCCCAAGTCGTATCATTAACCTTCTTCCAACCTTTCATTACTTCCGAACCTTTTATCTCCACATTCTCCCCTTTGGCCGCCATAAAGATAATCGGTTTTTCTTCCGACTCTCCACCCCGTGAAGGAGAAACCCTTTCACGATAGATACCTTCATGTACAATAACCGTATCTCCCGGCTCAGCCATATCGGCAGCAGCTTGTATCGTCTTCAAAGGATAGGCTAAACTACCGATTGATGCATCGTTTCCTGTCGAAGCGTTCACATGTATGCCATGACTCCGTTCCGCCTGCAATTCGACCACTATCAAAGAGTTGCCGGGCAACCCGAGTTTCATCATTTTACCCGTTGAAGGAACAAACGACTCTACCTTCACCTCTTCCGGATGTTGTAATGTATTAAAGCTCAAATCCGACTGTGGAGCAATCTTCATACCTTTCCTCACACGGAAAGATTTCTTTATCTGGCTAAAATCTATTTTACAAGATTGAGTATTCTGACTAAAATTCAGTACGACCAATGTCAATTTGTCCCGTCTCTTATTCCATGCAGCCTGAATCACAATATCCTGATTCTCCTTTTCCTGCTCTATTATTTGAGGATACGCTATATCCAATGAATTCAAGAGAGCGAAAGCCACGCCCGGAGCATTCAGATAAGTACCTTCTTTAGGAGTATTTATCAGACATTCTCCCCAACCATCGGACAGGTTTGTATAATTGGCAGTAAAGAAACTCCCACCCATATTCTGATAGGCAATGTATTGCTCCACCATATTCATGGCAAATCCCCAACGGATGGAAGCATTAAAGAGGGTTTCTTCCCCACCTGTGTCCTTCTGATTCAGTCCGTCGGTATTTCCTTCATTTCGGGTTACCGGAGCACGAAACTCCGTATGGCATAATTTGATGCCTGTACCATGCGCCTTGTTATATGCATCTAAAATTACGATATCAGCACGCATCTCTTCCGGAGTTCCTCCCCTGTTTGTAATTAAATCCACATAAGGTCCGACAATCTCCAACATTTCTTTAAATTTCTTATTAAACAACCAATAATTACCCACCGCTATTTTGATTGAAGGATCTTTTGCTTTCATCGCCTTTGCAAAATCTACACAACGGTTGGCATACGTGACGGCATCGAACCGACGGTAAGGTTCATTCTCTAATTCCCAATATTTCACATTCAACGGTTTGGTACGACCATAGGCTATACGTTGTGCATTGGTAGGATTATTACAGAAATCAACCCAGTCTGCAGCACTGTATTCATTATTGAACATAACAGGTACACAAAAGAAGGGTTCCGCCCCCACTGCCTCACACAGATCCACCAATTCGAACGTACCTACATCGTTCAGCAATTCACATCCCCACCAAGTATCATAGCTGACCGGTCTTTCTTCACGTGGACCAATTCCCGAACGCCAGTCATAAAGCGAAGTGAAACATCCGCCCGGCATTCGCATGGTCCTAGGACGAAGTTCATTCTTAATACGTTCAACCGACTCACGTTTCCAACCTTTTATTACATCATCTGCCATCAATGACAGCAGATCTATCCCTACACAACCGCCTGCAGGTACTTCTATAGTATAAGTACACCAGCCTTCATACTCCGTCGCATCTAATGAAGAACTGTATAAGATAAATTGGTTTGTATTCACAGCCAGTTCAGTCTTTGACAACGGAGTATGGAAATCACCTTCTTTATAAATGGCAATAGTTACCGGGACACTCTCCTTTGAGTATTTCTCTTCGCTTAGGTAACCACCGGAGGAGAAAAGGCCTGAAACTGTATATCCTTTTTCCCTTTTCAATATAAATGCGTTCCTGAACTAATAGAGTTGGAGTTTGCTTTTTACGATTATCAATCTGCAAAAAATACTTTCCATGAGCCGATGGCCAATAATTATTGAAAATAAGAGGTAACTTCTCTTCTTTCCTTCCATCAGCAAGCAGATACCACTTTGGCTCTTCATAGCCGGAATGCCACCACTTGGCTTCTTTTACATCCCCCCGGTAACACGTGTACCAAGAGTTTGACTCACTTACAGGTTTCGTATTCTCGAAACTGCGGTTAAAGAGAAGTTCACCCCACAACAAGTCGCTTCTGCCAAACCCCATTTCAAAGAAACTACCCCATAAATAAGGACTCACAGGTGTACTTGTTTTATCTTTATCTATTATTTTAATTGTATTCTGTGCATGCAGATCCGCCAGAAGCAGACATATAAACCAAAAAGCTTACTATCTTATTCATGATGTTTAGACACATAATAAAAAATTATCGATTCAACATTCTTATATTGATTACCTGCCTTCCTTCGATAGAAATATGTTCAGTCTTGAACTTACTTCCACTCACAATTAAAGTATCGGTGGACATGGCACGAATAGAATATTCTCCCTTTGAGTTTGTGACAACTTCTTCTTTCCCAACTTTGACAGTTACTTGAGGCAACAGGTTTGCTTGTACATCCCGTATGGTTCCCTTTACCACTACCGGTGTAGCTGTCATATTCTTTGTTGAAGACACTTTTTTCTCCTTGTCCCTCAAAGTAGGAATGTATTTCTCGGATGCACGCTCTACCGTTATCACTTTCTTAATGCGAATATCATCTGATGCACGGCCTATCTGTAACTCAAAAGCACCCGGTTCAACCACTTTTTTCATCTCCTTGTTGTAGAGGGCCAGTTCTGACACGGGAATCTTAATTATCACTTGCTTCGTCTCTCCTTTCTTAATAAGCACTTTCTCAAAACCCTTCAGTTCCTGAACAGGCATCACGACACTGGAAACCATATCACGCACGTAAACCTGCGGCACTTCCAGACCGTCGTAATCGCCTGTGTTGCGAATTGCTATCGTCACCTCAATCACATCTTCACAAGCGTAATCTTCTTTGGAGGTAGTGGCAGAAAGATATTCAAAGTCTGTATAGCTCAATCCGTGGCCGAATGCCCACAATGCTTTCGGCGAAGAGAACACATAATCTTTACCGGGTTTATTCTTACTGCCCGGTGAGCGGTAGAAGCCCTTATCTGTAGGCAAATAGTTATAATAACAAGGTAGATGTCCTACACTTTGCGGAAAAGAATAATTCAATTTTCCCGATGGATTAACCTTACCCAAAAGCATGTCTGCAAGGGCTAGTCCACCTTGTTCACCGGGATACCACTGTACTACAATCCCCGGTATATTTTCCTTTATCCAAGACATTGCAAAAGGCTTTCCGGATAATAGAACAACAATTACCGGTTTACCTGTAGCATGAATGGCCTCCACCAAATCTTCCTGTACACCTGTCAAGGTCAAGTCACTTAAATCAAAACCTTCCCCACAAGTGGCATTACTATAATCACGAGCCAAAGAAGCACTTGCCGAACCGACAACAACAATACAAACATCACTTTTCTTTGCCACATCCACCGCTTCTTTAAATCCCGAACAATCATCCGTAACCAAATCACATCCCTTGGCATAATTCAATGTCAACTGATTACTGACTCTTTCTTTCAGGGCTTCAAGTAATGTAACCCCGTCCTTATTGTCACGACTCCATGTATAATCCCCAAACTGTACCTGATCAGCATTAGGACCTATCACAGCTATGGATTTCAATTTATTCATTTGTAAGGGCAAGATATTGTTTTCGTTCTGTAAAAGAACGATTGATTCTTCAGCAATCTTACGAGCCAATGACACATGGGCAGGAGCATGCACTACTTTATCATAGTTCTTTTCCATTGGTAATGGGTGTTCAAACAGTCCCATATTAAACTTGGCCGTTAAAATACGAGCCACTGCCTGGTCAATATACTTCACATCCAACATTCCGTTCTCCACCAATTGCTGAAGCTCAGCGTAACTATTGTCTGAAGCTTCGGCATCCAGTCCGGCCGTTAATGCCTGAATAGCAGCTTCTGCACTGTTTTGTGCCGTTTTATGAAAATAGTTCAGCATACCTATCGCTCCCCAATCGGAATAAACATATCCTTGAAAGTCCCACCGGTCACGTAAAAGTTCCGTCATCAGATAGTGGGAAGAAGAATTAGGTTCATTGTTCCAAGAATTATATGAGGACATCACCGCCCAAGGTTTAGCTTCTTTTACTACAGTTTCAAAAGTTTTCAAATAGATGGAAAGTAACTCCCGCTGTCCGCACGATACAGAAGCAAGATTCAATCCTCCCTGAGGAGTACCATGGGCACCGAAGTGCTTGATCATTGGTGATACTTGATTATCAAGATAACCTCTCACTTGCGATACCCCCCATACGCGACACCAGAAAAGGATCTTCACCGAAACATTCTTCCACTCGTCCCCAACGCAAATCACGGCAGACATCGATGACGGGAGTTAAAGATTGCGTGATACCTTGTGCCGACAACTCTTTTGCTATGGCAGAAGTCATTTCGTAAGCCAGTATAGGATTAAATGTACTTCCCAATGCGATGGCTTGTGGAAAAATAGTAGATCCGTCGTGTACAGAGCCATGTAGAGATTCAGTCAACGTGAATACAGGGATACCCAACCGGGTCTTCTCGCGCATATATTTTTGTACTTCATTCATCAAGGTCAGACATTCCTTTCCGGGCAAGGTAATACCTTCTATGAACCCATAGTTCTGCCCACCAATCATTTTCTCCAGTTTTTCCTCATTCAGTTTTCCATTCTCCATGATTGAATAAGCATGAATATGGCGCATTTGAGCAATTTTTTCCTCTAATGTCATCCTGCTTAACAGATCCTGTACCCTTACCTCTACAGGTAGTGAAGCATTCTTATATTTAAAATTGGTTTGTGCATAAAGACGGACACAAAAGCATATTGCCATCAATGAAAGAAATATTAGTTTTTTCATGATACACCGATTTATTTATTATTGTTTTTGATTATAATCTTTTACCGCTTCATAAAACGCGCGAATATTATCCAATGGAATCTCAGGAGGTACATCGCAACCTGTAGATATCACGAAATTAGGATAAGCTGTGGTTTTTTGCAATAAAGTATAGGTTTGCCGATACACCTCCTCCGCAGTGGCTTGTTTGAAAATTCCAACCGGATCCAGATTACCCATAACCAACGCATTCGAAGGACATTCTTCCAGAGCAGCAAGCATATCTATTTTATTTCCAAAATGATATCCTTTAGCCCCCGTGGCAACCATAGCCTGAGTACATTGCCCCATATTACCGCAATTATGCAATATAACCGCAAAATGACTATCCTGGACCTCTTCGACGATTCGTTTGACAAATACAGAGGAATACTGCATACAATCTTCATTGGACAACAACCCTGCCGCCGGTTCTGCAATTATAACTCCGGCAGAGCCACAATCTTTGATGGCACGGCAATATTGGGTAATGAATTGAGTGCATTTATCCAATAACAGCAAAGCCGTTTCAGGCTCTGTGTAAATAGCCATCATTATTTCCGTCATGTCAAACAGGCGACCTGCAAGAGAATACGGTCCAATGCAACCTCCCAAAACCGGTTTATCCAATCCTTTCGCAGCTAAACGGTTTGCCTCCAAATATTGCGGAATACGAGCTATATCCAGTGTAGGAATTTTCAATCCGACGACCTCTTCATAATTACTCACCAAGCGCCCTATAACATTGGGTACTTCATTCTCACTAAACTGAATCTGTGCACCAAAAGCTTCCGCCTCTACCGTCAGGTCCATAATGACCGTACAAGCTGCCGACTGTGGATAGTTCATATTTAAAGCTTCAACTGCCTTAAAATGAACTTCACCATCGGTTACTGCATCCAGAACTCTTTTATTTAGCAGTTCAATGCCGGGATGGGCCATAATAGGTAATGCAACCTTTTTATCCGACACTATTATATACTCTATCCATTCATCTACATTCATATCTTACATCATTTATTTAATCTATTTTTATAACAGTCTTTTTTCCCGCACAACTCACAACCGTATTTCTGCCTGGTCATCTGTCTACCGATTCCCACCACTCCACTCACCGATTTAATAGGGCACATTAATGAAGAGGCAGTCAGGCTGACTCCACAAGGCTGATTGGGAAGCAATGAAAAGAGAATCTGCTGATCAGAGACTTTCCATCCACAATAGCCGGGGCTATAAGGATAGCTTATTCCCAATCCTTTCGCCCCGAACTCCTTTTCTATTGCTTTGCACGCCTCCCTCACAGTAGCCTCAGCAATGGCCGAACCTAATGCATCCAGCAGGAACTCCTCAACAATCTGCCCTGATTTCTTGACAGTCTGTTGAAATCGTTCAAATTCCTCACCGGCTGTAGCCACAAACAGGGCACATAACTCCGCATTCTCCAGATAAGGAGTGATAATGCGTCCTGTCTGTAACCGGCATCCATTCAATATAATCCGAGATTTATCGGAAGCATCCAATGAAAAGACACGATATCCCCAACGAGGTTTACAAAATTGAGTCACTTCTCTTTCCAGAGCGGAGAACATGGTCAATACTTCACCTTCCATCTTGTAACCTTTACCCAGAGAAAGAACAAAGTCATCCCAGTCCAGACAAATGTCTTTCCATGAAAGCTCTTTATAGCGGAAATCCATATCAAGCCGCTCCTATCAGTCTCTTCGCCATTATCACCGCTGCATTAGCATTGCTTGTATATGCATCAGCCCCTATCGAGTGTGCAAAAGCCTCATTGATCGGAGCGCCCCCACCATCACTTTTACTTTTCCATACAATCCTGCCGTCTTCAAGTCATCTACTACTACCTTCATATAATTCATAGTAGTAGTCAGCAGTGCAGACATACATATGATATCTGCATTGTTTGTACGGGCAGCTTCTACAAACTTCTCACTGGAAACATCCACTCCCAAATTGACAACTTCAAATCCACAACCTTCGAACATAGAAGCCACAAGATTCTTGCCTATATCATGCAAGTCCCCTTTCACGGTTCCAATAACAATTTTACCGACATAGGCATCAGTCTCTCCCTGTAATAACGGTTTCAGAATATCCAGTGCACCTTTCATGGCACGTGCACTCATCAGCAAATTAGGAACAAACACTTTTCCCGCCTCAAAGCGATTACCAATCTCTTCCATTGCCTTAATCATGTAATTAGTAATAATTTCGTTCGGAAGTACTCCTTCGGAGATTGCTTCATTGGTTACTGCAACGGCTCTGTCAAGTTTGCCATTTAAAATCGCATCATATAAATCTGTCAAGTTCATGATCTTTTATTTTTATCAGTGGTTCATACAGTCTTTAAAGCATCAAGCATTGCTATTACATTCTCGACCGGCACATTAGCCTGAATATTATGTACTGAGTTAAATACAAAACCGCCATCCTTTCCCAAGATTTCGCATTGTCCGAGAACATGCCTGCGAATCTCATCCGGAGTACCGAAAGGCAACATCTTCTGAGTATCGACTCCACCTCCCCAAAAGGTAAGATGGCTTCCAAACTCCCTCTTCAACATTCCGGAATCCATATCCTTAGCATTAATCTGCACCGGATTGATAATGTCAAAACCGGCTTCAATCAGTCCCGGCAAAATAGGCACAATAGCACCACAGGAATGTTTGAAAACTTTCCAGGTAGTATGTTCATGAATCCAGTCGTTCATACGCCGATAATGAGGCAGCCAAAGCTCATTAAAAACCTCCACTGAGCAGAATTGCGACTCTTGAGAACCGAAGTCCGTACCACAGGTTAATACCACATCCACTTTATCACCCAATACCGCCCACAATTTCTCATAGTTTGCGATGGCGATGTCCGTCTGTCTTCTAAATATTTCGTGTAAGTATTCCTGACGCATCACAGTGGACATATACCACTCCACCACACTGCGGATACCCTTCGGTTCTTTTAGCCCCATACCGGGTACAAAAGCAACATCTCCCAATGCAGTGCCACCAAAACTGGCTACCACTGCCCTGCCGGTGGCAGATGCTTCATTCACTTTTTTCTTGTAGGCATCAATTCTTCATCGGTAATGGAGTTAAACTCTTCCAGATTGTCCATAGGATTCAGTTTATCTTCATCAATCGGCTGCTGCCTTTCGATGGCATTGATAAAGAAACAACCGTTCGGCATAACTGCACTCGGAGGATAGTTTTTATCTCCTCCTGCATATACATAAACATCTCCTTCCTTATCCTGAGTCAAGTCGAGTTGTATCGGCACCAACACTTTCTGCCCCCACGGTGTGACTTGCTCATGCATGCATTCTGTGTCATGGTCAAAGATATCTCTTGTACCTCCTACTCCAATACAATCCACTCCCATTGCATCGGCCAAATCCCTGTCCACCTCACCCAACATCTGGAAGGTATCGACAATCTTTACCGGTTTATAAGACAATCCGTAATGCTTGCGTAAAGCCTCCACTACCCGGCAGTGAATGCCGGTTACGGCTGTAGCTCCGAAGTCAACCGGAATACGATCACTACCCTGATGACTCAGAGCCTGTCTGACTCTATCTCTTGATGTACTCATAATATTCTTGATTTTAAATCTTGTTCAACAAAGTTATATTAAGTGTTTTTTGCGAGTTCACTTCCACTTCCTGCATATCATATCCCTTCCTACTGAAAACCAATACACTTGCAGAAGTAGCTTCAATGGAATATTCACCTTTCCCATTGGTTATCACACTCCCTTTTCTGCCTTTCACAGACACTTTCACACCGTCCAATGTCTTAGCCTGTACATCACGTACCACTCCTTTTACAATCATCTTCTTGCCGGTCCTAACCGTTTGCGTTTCCTTAGAAGCTGCGGAAGAAACTCTTTCTGCCTTAGCGTCCACTTCTCCCACATGAATAGTCTTCTTGAAACAAATACTGTCAGAAGAAGTGCCGATCATAAAGTCAAAATCTCCCGGTTCTACCACATAGCGCATATTCATATCATACAACCCCAATTCACTCACAGGTACAGAGATTTCGGCAAGCGTACTTCCATAGGCAGGAACCGTAACCTTGGAAAAGCCTTTCAGTTGCTTCATCGGCATGACCACACTGCCGGCCAGGTCTCTCACATATACCTGTACAGTTGACTTACCCTCAATGGCACTCTTGTTTTTCACATTTACCTGAATACGTACGGTATCAGTCAATCCGTAATTTTCTTTGTTGAAGCAGAAGTCACTGTATTCAAAGTCGGAATAACTCAGACCATAACCGAACGGCCACAAGGGTTCGGGAGTTGAGAACACATAGTCACGGCCCGGCTTGTTAATGGTACCCGGTGAACGATAGATACCCTTATCCGAAGGCAAACGATTGTAATGTATAGGTAAATGGCCGACACTCTGCGGTATGGAGTAGCAGAGGCTGCCCGAAGGATTGACTTTGCCAAACAACACATCGGCAATCACTTCCCTTCTCTTTCGCCACCATACCATTGGAACAGGATAGCCGGAATATGTTCCTTTTCCCAGGTAATGGAGAAAGGGCGTCCGGTTACCAAAATCAAGACCACTGGTTTCCCGGTCGCATAAATCTCCTTCACCAAATCACCCTGCACACCGGTCAGATTCAAATCAGTCAGATCATACCCTTCACCACAAGTACAATTGCTATAATCGCGCGCCAATGAAGCACTGGCAGAGCCTACAAACAAAAATACCACATCCGACTTCTTGGCAGTAGCCACGGCATCTGCAAACCCCGACTTATCATCGGATACCAAATCACAACCTACAGCGTGATGAACAGCCAGTTTATTACCAACGAGATTCTGTATTCCCTGCAACGGAGTAATCCCATCCTTATTATTACGGCTCCAGGTATAGTCACCAAACTGTACCTGATTGGCATTAGGGCCGATAACAGCAACAGATTTCAGCTTCTTCATATCGAGTGGTAACAGATTTCCTTCATTTTTAACCATTACCACACTCTCTTCCGATATCCTGCGAGACAAAGCAACATTCTCCTTTGTACGCACCTTTTTTTCGTATTCTTCGATAGGAAGTCCATAAGGGTTTTCAAACAGGCCTGCTTTGAACTTGGCATAAAGCACTCTGGAACAAGCTAAATCCACATATTTCACGTCCAATTCACCCAAACGTACCATAGCAGGTATATTGGCATAGCAATCACTTGAGGCTTCCAAGTCGGTACCTGCCATCAGTGCCATCTTAACCGCCTCATTAACATTGGAAGCTACTTTATGAAAACCATATAACATAGACACCGCCCCCAATCGGAATAGGTATATCCTTTGAATCCCCATTCCGTACGTAATAAATCTGTCAACAGCCATTTCGATGCTGTATTGGGTATGCGGTTGGTAGAATTGTAGGCGGTCATTACAGAATTCACACCCGTTTGCTTAACGGCTACTTCATAAGGTTTTAGGAAAACCTCTCTCAAATCTCTTTCGTTGGCTTCGGTAGAAGCTAAATTCAATCCGGAAGTTGGCACCCCATGGGGACCGAATACCTTGAGCATAGGCGAAATTCCCCCGTCAATATATCCGTTTATCTCATGCACTCCCATCTGGGATACCAGGAATGGATCTTCACCGAAACTCTCTTCCACACGTCCCCAACGCAGTTCACGTATCACATCAATAGTAGGGGATAACACATGGTTCACACCCATTGCATTCAACTCACCCGAAATAGCTTTTGTCATCTGATAGGCCAAATCAGGATTAAAGGTACTCCCTAACGCTACAGCTTGTGGGAAAATAGTAGCCCCACCCTGCACGGCCCCATGAAGTGACTCAGAGATAGTAAAGATTGGAATACCCAAGCGGGTATTTTCGATACAGTGCTTTTGAATCTGATAGGTATAACGAGCCATCTCGATCCCCTCTAAAGTAAGTCCTTCGACAGCCCCCAGCCCAATGTACCGATGATATTTTTCATCTTTTCCAAATTCAAAGTATGGTCATCATTCAGGATACTGCCTTCATGGATATGACGTAATTGGGCAACCTTTTCTTCTATGGTCATACGACTCAACAAGTCCTGCACTCTTACTTCTATCGGCTGTGAGGCATCTTTATATTTAGGGATGGGTTGCGCCGATAAACTGATGGTTAAAAACAGTAATACTGCTGTGAATATATAATTCTTCATTGATCGTTTGTTTAATTTAATAACTACTTAAAAAATCTCTAAACTACTACGGAACAGATACTGAGCTACCACGTAGTGGCTGTAGAGCCACTACGTAATAGTCAGCCAACCACTTCTATAAGTAGTTGTATCCTGAAAACCTAAAAATTTAATAAAATCGGAAAACGGAAGTTACCAATTCGGATTTTGAGTTAAGTTCGGATTCAGATCTCGTTCTTTTTTGAGGTATTGGGAACAGATACCCTTTAGATGCATTAAAATAACGCGTTTCGATATAACGACGAGGAGTATTGTCAACATCCACAGTTTTGTCGTCCTTGCCAACTCCATCTTTACGCATATATGCACCATACATCTGCCCGGTTAGTCCTACCCCTGTAACAATCGTATTCTTTTCAGCATCTTTCCAACGGATAAGATCCATATAACGAAGTCCTTCATTGGCTAACTCAATACGGCGTTCATTTTTCAATAACTCCATCAACTCGTCTTTTGAGTTATAATTTTCACGGTGTACTCTACCACAGGAACAACGATCACGTAATTGATCTATCAGATTGCATACTCCCTCTTTTGCACTTTCTCCTTTCGTTTGCAATAAAGCTTCTGCTTTCATCAATAACACATCCGCATAACGGAATACAATAATATCATTAGTGCAGTCCCACACGGAGTTCATGGCATAGACAGAGTAGTCAATGTATTTGTTCCACATATATCCGGTAGCCGAAGGCTGAGAGTAATTATACTGGTGTTCAGGTACGGTAGTAGGATCTTCCGGATCATATAACCGTTCTTTGACAGTACCAGTTTCTACATCCAGATATTTTATCTGTCCGGTAGGATATACAATAGACTGATAAAAACGCGGATCCCTACCTTCATAAGGTTTTTTCGGATCATAGGAAGAACCGGCTTCATGAATCAATCGTCCGTCTGCCATAGGATAAGCATCAACCAACGAACCTGAAGGCGTAACTCCCCGATAAGGATCCTCACCAGTGATGCCCTTTAACAGCATGATTCCATTACCACCGTGGGAAGTATAAATTTCTCCAACTCTTTTATCACAAACTACACTCAATATTACTTCACAACTATTTTCTGCAACACCTGAAAATAAATCTTCATAAGGTGTATCACCTTCCCTGTATAATTGATATTTACCCTCCAATAGTTTAACAGTTTCCAATACATTCGAATAGTCACCGTTATACAAATACATACGGGCAATCAAAAATCTGCAAGCATCTGCCGTAACTCTACCTTTCTCTTGTGAAAGCCCTTCCAGCATTACGGCAGCCTCTTTCAACTTGTTAATGGCATAATCCACTACTTCCGCTTTGGGAGTGCGAACGAGTTGTTTGCTTTCAGGAATAGCCAGTGTTTTAGTCACCAGAGGAACATCGCCAAAATAACTTGTCAAAACATAGTAATTATAGGCTAACATAAAGTAGGTTTCACCTATTATCTTATTTTTATCTTGCTCTGATATATCCTCAATCTTTTCAATACCCTCAAGTAAAAACCAACATTTACGGATAACTTCATAGCTGCCATTCCATCTATTAGTAGGTATCTCACCACTTGTTGTATAAGAACCGTTTGCCACCTGTTGAGCACCTCCCCACCAATCCCATACCAGATAGGCATTATCAGACATAGCCTCATCAAAAAAGATGGCATCTTTAGGAAGTAGTGATGCATAAATATCTACTAACACCTTGTCTGCATCCTCTTTACTTTTCCAAAAGTTTTCATTTGTAACTGTATCCTGTGGAAAAGAATCCAGAAAATCATCACATGCCTGCATAGTAAAAGCCAAGCTCAAAACACAGGTCATATAAGCTATTTTATTCATATCTATAAATCATTTAAGGTTTAAAAATTAAGATTCACTCCCATTGAATAAACTGCTACATTAGGATAAAATCCTCTTGCACCAACTGGAGTTTCAGGGTCCCAAGTACGGTATTTGGTAGCCGTGAACAAATTCTCTCCCGAAGCATATACACGCAATTGGTTGAGTCCCTTTATTTTGAAAGAGTAACCGATCTGCAGGTTCTTTAAACGAATATAGGAAGCATCCTGTACCCAGTGAGACATGTAAGCGTAATTATAATCACTGGACAGAATACGTGGGAAATAAGCCCCCGGCTTAGGATCCTGCGGATTGAAAGACTCTTTATAATGTTCTTTGCGCGCTCCATTAATCCCCATTGGCTGAATAGCTTCCATTGTTACATATCCATCGGCTTTACCTACCCCTTGAAAAAAGCAAGAGAAATCGAAGCCTTTGTACTCAAATCCCAAATTCAATCCAAAAGTAAAACGAGGAATAGAATTTCCAATAACAGTTCTATCTTCATCATTAATTACACCTTCTCCCGTCCGGTCCTTAATAATAATATCACCCATCCCCCATTTAGGATTGTATTTCTGCATCATCGGAGCATATTTGTCATATAACTCTTGATTGTCACAAATACCTAAAGTCTCGGAACCAAAGATTGCATTCAACGGTTGCCCTTCTATCTTAGCTGTCAATTCGGTGGTTGAAGATTTATATCCTCTCAAATCAATCACTTTATTCTTTACATCAGACAGATTGAATCCTATATTGTATTTAAAATCTTTCCCTATGTTCGAACGCCAACTTACAGTCAAATCCCATCCTTTATTCTCCATTTTACCAGCGTTTTCCATAGCAGGTTTAATTCCCAATGCACCCGGAGCTTCCAAGTTTAACAAAATATCCGAAGTTGTCCGGCAGTACCAGTCAAAAGTGGTTTGCAGCCTGTTATCAAACAAAGCAAAATCAATACCGAAATCCAAATTACGAGAAGACTCCCAAGTAATTATTTCATTCCCCATCAAGGCCTCTTTATAACCGATAATAGGGGTACCTCCAAAAAGATAACTTCCACCATTACCGACATTCGAAATAAACTGATAATCATTGATTCGTTGATTACCGAGTTCTCCCCATGACGCTCTTAGTTTTAGATTCTGCACGTGTTTCTTCAAAGGTTCAAAGAAAGCTTCCTCAGATATACGCCAGCCAGCAGATACAGAAGGGAAGAATCCCCAACGATGTCCACGTGCAAACTTGGAAGAACCATCATAACGAGCAGTAAATTCAAACAGGTAACGATCAGCATATACATAGTTAGCACGTCCGAAAAGCGAAGCCAATGCAGAATAAGTGGAATTACCTTCTGCTGCTGCCGTAGTAGCATCCCCGGCATTGATTTCACCAAAATCATCATTTGGAAAATCCATTCGTGAGGCTTTCGTATAAGCCCACTTAAATGTTTCCAAAGAACCACCTGCCATTACCTTGAAATCATGTTTACCGATTGTTTTCTCATAAGAAGCTGTGACATTAGCAGTCAAGTTACGGTATTGATCCCAACGGTCAGTTTGTTTATTACGGGAAACTTCTGTAAGTCCACTCTGTCCTGCAGGCTCAAAACTTCCGTAAGTAACTGTTTTATTAAATATTTTTTCTTTATATATATTTGATTCATACCCAAAAGTACCCCTGATATTAAGACCGTCCAAAATATTAATTTCAGGAGCAATCAACAATGTCATACAGTCATTGTTCTTTCTTCTCATCCCATAATCTCCGTTCACCATACGTACAGGATTGGAAGGTGCAGCATCATAAGAATAAGTACCATCTGAGAATTGAACAGGCAAATAAGGCAATGCACGCATCGTTCTACGATAAGCCTCAGCTGCTCCTGCTGCGGACTCTTCTTGAGTACTATTTAAATATGCCATATTCACATCCAACTTCAGCCAAGAAGTAAGTTTGGAGGTGGTATTAACACGAAGATTGTAACGTTCATAATCTGTAGAAGGAATAATACCCTGTTGATCGGAATAACCGGCTGAGATCATATAGGTTATCTTATCACTACCTCCGGATACAGTTAATTGATGATTATGTTGTGGGGCACCCGAACGGAGTAATTCGTCATACCAATCCGTATTACCTTCCAACTTGTCAGGATCACCACCTGCTTTCATCCGGTCTATTCGATCCTGAGGAAACAAAGAGGAACTTTTTCCTTCATTATATTGCATTTGATTATAAAGCTCGGCATACTGCCAAGAAGTGACCGACTCCGGTACCCTTGTCGCAAACTGGAAACCTACATTACCTGAATAGTTAAAAGTAAGTTTCCCTTCTTTACCCTTCTTTGTAGTAATCAAGATAACACCATTAGCAGCCCGTGAACCATAAATAGCAGCTGACGCAGCATCTTTCAACACAGACACTGATTCCACCTCACTCGGAATCACATCATTTAAGCTCATGGATACTCCATCCACCAAAACCAAAGGAGATGCATCCCCCCAAGTACCAATACCACGAACACGTACCGTACCTTGATTAGGTCCGGGTTGACCAGAATTCTGCGTGACAGTAACACCAGCAGCTTCACCTGTCAATGCAGAGGCAATAGAAGTAACCGGTTTATTGGCAAGTCTATCGGACTTTACAGTCTCAACGGCTCCTGTCAGGTTCACTTTCTTTTGTGTTCCATAGCCTACCACCACCACTTCTTCCAATGCCTTTGAATCTTCTACCAATACAATATTTACCGACGATTTATTCCCCACATTAATTACTTGTGTCTTATAGCCAATATAACTCACCTGTAACTTCGCATTATCATCAGGTAATTCCAACGAGAAATGCCCATTCATATCCGTAATAGTACCATTGGAAGCTCCCATTACAAAGACAGAAGCACCAATGACAGCTTCTTCCATATTATCCGTTACTTGTCCGGTCACTTTACGTTTGCCTCCAATGGTGTGCTGCCGGACAGCTTTATATACAGAAATACGCTTGCCGTTTACTTCATATTTGATACCCTTACCATCAAAAAGTATCCCCAAAATTTCGGCAACAGTCTTATTCTTGGCATCAATCGATACTTTCTCATTAGTATTTACATCATTGTTTCGAATCAGAAAAGAACAATCTGTTTTCTCCTCTATTTCTTTAAATACTTTACTTAACGGTACATTTTTTTGCTGGATAGTAATCCTAATCTCTTGTAAGGGTGAAGCAACACCTGAGAGAGGCAAAAGAAAAACAAAAAAGAAAAGCAAAATCTGTGTTCTTACCAACAAAAGATTAGCTCCGGAATGACAAAATAAATATGTCATTCCGCTATAAAAACATTTTTTTTTCATACATTTGTACTGATTTAAAGATTTTCTTAAAAGATAACTTAAATTCTGAATCGGAGGACATACCCCAATATGTATCTCCGATTTTTTTTTTTTACGTACAGTTTTCCATAATATTCTTTTGAAGGTTACTACTTGATTGACTTATCGGTAATAGTAATCACATTACCACTCCGACTCCAGCTATATTTATTGTCGACATCCATATAGTCCAGTATTTCTTCAACCGTAAGTTTAGGGCTAATACTTCCTGAGAAGACCTCTTTATCCAGATATTTACTGTGGATAACAATCCGCACATCATACTTACGCTCGATAGCTTTCATTATTTCAGGTACTGATGCATTGACAAAACTCAAACGACCGGTAGTCCATTGTGAAGTTTGTAAAGCATCTACATGATGATGGTTCATTTTACCGCTTCTCTTATCATACGTCAACTGTTCATCGGGGGCAAGAATCACATTGTCCCGGGTTTCGGAAGCGGAGAATACATTTACTTTTCCTTTTATCAGACTGACTTCTATTTCAGAATCTTCCGGATAAGAACGCACATTAAAAACCGTACCGAGTACCTTGACATTTATATCATCGACATGGACAATAAAAGGTTTCTCCGGATTCTTTTGTACTTCAAAATATCCTTCACCTATCAAATAGACTTCCCGGCTCTTTTTACGGAGAAAAGCAGGATCATACTTCAACACGGAACCGGAATTCAGACAAACGACCGAACCATCCGGCAAAATCACTTTGGTCTGCGATCCTAAAGGTACTTCCATTTGACACAAAGCCATTTCCTGATTCGATTCGGCCACATCATTATATATATAATAACCTGCAATAGAAGTAGTAAGAATCAATAAAGCAATAGCAGCCACTTGCGAGAAAGTATGCCACAACGGTATCCTTTTCTTTTCCGATTTCTTCTTTAGTCCTAACTTCACAGACAAAGCCTCATAGTCAGCTTGTTTTTCCTGTTCAAACTTACCGATAAACGATTTAGCCCGTGTCCGTGCCATTTCTTTATATCTCTGCTGATAAGAAATATCCGACTGCAGAAAATGAAGTAGCTTCCGTTCTCCATCCTCCGACAGTTTTCCTGCCAGAAAATCAAGCATCAATTCTTCAAAAGTATCAAGTTTCTTTTCCATCATTTCCATGTTCGTTTATATATAATACACATCTCGATATGGAAACATTTAGTCTTAAAGAAACTTTTTTAAATAAATTGCAAGAAATTCTATAAACGACCCACTTTAGATTCTCCTATACCTACCCATTCTCCTACATAGGCATGTGGGAGATGATATTCCTTAGAGAGATGAGTAGAGTAATGCGTAAAACAAACAAGGGGAATAAAGAACTGACTCAAAGCCTCCCGTAAAGAAAAACAAAAACAGTATGCCTGCAGTAGGGCCCAATTGAAGTTTAATATGATCCATCGCATTCTTGATATGAACACGCACCGTATTTACCGATATGGCCTGTTCATCAGCAATCTCCTGAGGAGACATACCTTCATACAAGTATTTTTCAAAAACTAGGCGACATTTTACGGATAGAGAGTCTATCACCGTGTTAACCTGACTTTTCAGTTCCTCTATCTCCAATAATTGCAACGGGTTATTATCATTTTTGCAGAATTCTTCCTGAAAAGCAATCAGTTCCTCCCGATACTCATCAAGCACACGTTCTCGTGTATGTAAAGTACGGATGTAATTCAAACAACGATTCTGTACACTTCGCAATAGGTAATTATGAATAGGGAAACTTAACTGACCTCTACTGCTCCAGATATTCATAAAAACATCATTAACGATTTCCTTTGCCTCATCCGGATCGAATACGTAAGTAGTAGCATAAGCGCATAAATAACTATAATAGCAATCATATAAAGCAGAAAAGGCATTTTCTTTTCCTTCATTTATATCATCTATTATTTGTTCGCTTATCCTAGTAGTAGTCATATTTTAAGGTATTGTGATACTTTAACTAAGAACAAAGTTAATATTTTCATATACCGCTAATCGTGTTTTATATTTATTTAACATAAGAGAACAATCTATCAAAATCAAAGTTAAATAATAAATGAAATAAACTGAGCCCATCTACTCCAAATCATTCTTTGTTCTCTCGAAATTTAGTTTTGTCAGAAAAGTTTTGAAGATGAATTTTATCAGTTTTTATATTTATATTTGCATTGTCGCTTCGATACGAAAAACATGACGGAACATGCATACCCGAAATGCAGTGAAACTATTATAAAATAGAATTACCGGGAAGGGAGCATTTATTATTGCAAGATACCGGATAATAAAGTAAATTCCCTCATAATCACTATTAAACTATAAAACAAAAAGAACAATGAAACAAGAAGTGTTATTTATCATTCTCAATGAATATGCCGATTGGGAAAGTGCCTTTCTGGCAGCCTCTCTCCATTCCGGACTGATGCCGGGTAGTGAAATCAAGTATGTAGTCAAAACAGTAGCCCCCACTTTGGATGCAGTCCGTTCCTTGGGTGGTTTCCGTACTCTGCCGGACTACAGTTTTGATACTATGCCCTCCGATTATGCCGGCTTGGTCTTGATAGGAGGTATGCAATGGCAATCTCCTGAAGCAGAACGTATATTTCCCATTGTACAGGATGCTTTCGAAAAAGGGAAAGTGATTGGTGGTATCTGTAACGCTGCTTCATTTTTATGTGCCCATGGCTTCCTGAATCATGTCAAACATACGGGAAACACTCTTGCCGTACTTAAACAGTGGGGTGGAGAGCGATATACCAACGAGGATGGTTACTTGGAAAAGCAGGCTGTCGGCGATAAGAACATAGTTACGGCAAATGGTACCGGTTATCTGGAATTCACCCGTGAGTTGCTATTAGCATTGAAAGCCGATACACAAGAAAAGATAGAGGCATTTTATGATTTCAGTAAAAATGGACTTGTGAGATAACTACATATTCATCAAGCATACGGGACAACATAAATTATCCGATGATTCTCTTTTGGCTATAGAAGGAAATTTCATGGAAACCCGTATGTCTAACTGGAAAAGAGGAGAAGAAAATATTCTCTTTACGACCCCCTAACCATGATGTGACATGTGATGACAATGAAACCCGTAATCATAAGAGATCAGGTCAATGAAGCAACCAAAAACTAATCCGGACAGCCTAATCGAGAATTATCTTCCGGCAGATTATTATGACTCTTTTTCAAAAGAGTCGCATAACAAGAACGTCATCTCCATTGACGAGTTCGCAGATATAGCTTTTAACCAACTTCCCTCTTCGATTATCCTGCTTCTAATAGTAAGAAATAGTTTGATTAAACCCTTCGGACTCGATACAAACAGACGAGTCACGGATATGGAGTGTGAAAAAAGTCAACATAAAATAGTCTTTGGCATGTCCGATAAGCACCTGACTTTTACGTATCCCTTTGATGTAAGGATAAAGTAGAAAAAGAGGTAAACGTGCATCTTCCTAAAAAGAAAAGCATCCCGGAATTACGTAATTAAAACAGACTTTTTTATTGCTCCGAAATCTTTCTTATTATCGGTTTATCCGCTTCCGCCCAGTCCAATATTGCCATCTCTCGTGTAGAAAGCCATTGTGCAGCAATATGTTCTTTCAATACATATCTTTGCCCGACAGGATGGCAAAGAAAAGCATGCATCGTGATCTCAAAATCGGGATAGATATGATGGACGGTCAAAAGTTTCTCTCCCACTTCAATAACGTAATCCATTTCCTCCATGATTTCCCTCTGAAGCGCCTCCTGCAAAGATTCACCTTCCTCCACTTTTCCACCCGGAAATTCATATCTGAAAGAAGTATATGAAAATTTAGTTTGCCCCCGTTGTACACAAAGATATTTCTCACCTAATCGAATAACGGCTGCTACAACTTCTATACTTTTCATAATGACTATGATATTGGGATTAAAAATAATAGAGGCAAAAGTAATAAAAGAATGCGGGAAAGAAAGAAATAAAAAGTAATAAAGACTAATTTTCAATATTTTTCTTACCTTTGTTAATCACCGGGATGGAAGCTCCATAACGGTAAGACAATGAACAATCAACAGTTTGAAGATCAATTATCAGCATATATAATGAACAACACTCCCCCACTCTACCAATCAGGTAACGGCGAACTCATGTCAAAAGAAGAAAACTGCCTTCTTGTGTTCGCGACAAGTACCCGAAAATGAAACAGTATCAATCTATCGCTGGACAAATCAATTATCACCGGAAAGAGACTGTATCCTTTGTGGAAATCATTCAAAAATGGAGCAGGAAGTCTTTCATATGCTATTAGAAAAGAAAATACCGATCATTCTAGTATTGGCTGAGAGCATAAAAGAGGAGTGGAGCCCCCCTATTAAATTGGCACTTGAAGAAAAGAGACTACTAATCGTAACTGCCTGTAATGACAAGGTACACAGGATTAACTATCAATCAGCCTATGAACGGAATGAAATAATTCTTTCACTTGCCAACCATATTATAATCGGTTATTGCAGGCCCGGAGGGAACATCAATAAACAAATTAGCGGAAAAGCAAACGTCACGTTATTACACAAACCGCATTATCAACCGGCAGCCCCCACCTTCATGATGAAAGCTGCAGACAGTGATGTTATGACCTATAGAACATCGACAAAAGGAGGAGAAATCTTTTTAGATATTAAACAAGACTTATGCGGACAGGAATATCTGAAAATTACCCAAAGTAAACATCAGGGAAATAAAGATTTCCACAGAGAAACGATTTTCATCAACAAGGACGAAATACTTCAATTCAAACAAGAGTTGGACAGGGCTATTGAATACTGGGGATTAAACCCTATAAAACAGAAACAAACTCTCCGTTCCAAAAGAGAAGAATACGGTAACGCCTATCTGCCATGGGAAAAAAGTGCGGATGATTATCTTCTCCGGTTGTATGAGGAAGGTAAAACCATTCATGACCTAACAGAGATATTCGAAAGGAATGACGGAGCAATCCGCTCCAGATTACAAAAATTGGGAGTTAAACTAAAATAACGACATTGTCTGCCTCTCCCATACACTACTTAACGAACCTACGGCCATGGCTATTTCCGACAGACAAAATTCAGCAGGACGATGCCGTTTCCGATAAGTAACTTCAACAGTCAGCCTTTTTGCAATTCTCCTGCAAAGATACATATTTTTTAATCAGGCCCGATTTGCCGGCCGGAAGATTCTCCGTATCTTTGCCACATGGCAGAGAGAAACGAATTACATAAAAGGAACAGGCATAACGGACAGTACGATTTTTCAAGACTGACGGAGGAATACCCACCGTTAAAAAAGTTCATCGTACTGAACGCTTATGGAACAACAAGCATCGATTTCTTTAATCCCCGGGCAGTAAAGGCACTCAACAAAGCCCTCTTGATAAGTTACTACGGCATACGATACTGGGATATTCCCAAGAATTATCTGTGCCCACCCATTCCCGGGAGAGCTGATTATATCCATTACATAGCAGATTTGATTCAGCCGGATATATCCGATGAATCGACAGGGTTGAAAACAGCTGTCCCAAATACCCGTCAATACAGGTGCCTGGATATCGGTGTAGGTGCCAACTGCATCTACCCCATTATCGGTCAAACGGAATATGGATGGACTTTCGTCGGTTCCGATATCGATCCGGTTTCCATTGACAATGCACGAAAGATCGTAACTTGTAATCCGGCATTGGCTCACAAAATAGAACTTCGGCTACAACGGGATAGCCGGAAAATATTTGAAGGAATCATTGCTCCGAATGAATATTTCGACGTAACTCTCTGTAATCCTCCCTTCCACAGTTCCAAAGAAGAAGCAGAAGACGGTACGCTACGCAAACTCAGCAGCCTGAAAGGTAAGAAAGCAACCAAAGCCCGGCTCAACTTTGGAGGCAATGCCAACGAACTCTGGTGTGAAGGCGGTGAACTTCGATTTCTGCAGACTATGATCGAAGAAAGTCGCAACTACCGGAAAAATTGCGGATGGTTCACCAGTCTGGTATCAAAAGAAAAGAACCTGGGTAAACTGATCGCCAAGCTGAAATCGACCGATATAGCCGAACATAAAATCATTGAGATGCACCAGGGTACTAAAACCAGCCGGATCCTGGCATGGAGATTTTGAGAAAGATAGGGTTATCAAATCAGCAAGTATCGACTCAAATCCTTTAGGGAGACGATCTTCACAAGAGAGCGACTGCCATCTAAAGATATCATTGACATTGAGCTGTTTATCAAAACAAACAAGCAAGTTCCGGAAAGCATGTTTTAACATAGTATTAAAACTTGTTTTCTATAAATAAAAGATTTGTTCTTTGACTGTAGAAAACTAATTCTTTATTTATAAACCATCAAAACCATATATTCAGAATTAACATTGTTAACAGGAAAACAATACACCATTATGAACCTATTAATCATCAGTAACGCCGATAGCTGCCGCAGCCGAATCGCACAAGCACTTCTTTCTTCGTTCGGAAAAGGCATGAAAGTATATTCTGCAGGGACAATGCCCGCAGCAGAGATTCATCCGTTGGTCCTGAAACTAATAAAGGAAACAGATATCGAACCGAACACACAACCTCCCCACTCCATCCGTGAATACACCAACGAAAACTGGGACCATATCATCGTACTTTCCGGTACGGCCGATGATATACGCAATCTCTTCCGGAAGGAGGTAAAACACTGGTATCATCTTCCCTTTGAAGACTTGTTCTCCACAGCGGCACCAAGCGAAGCGGAACTGTGGGATCGCCTGATACGCCTGAAAGAAGATATACAAAGAAAAATGTACGAACTATACCGGGACGATCTGAGAGAGCAATTACTACCGCGCTGTAGCTGCGGAGCCAATGACTTTTGCAGATGTGAGTGAGGGAATTATTCCCTCACTTCCTGCTTTATCAACCGTGTCACACTTGTGATGTTCCGCTTATCCTTGTTCAGAATATAAGTATATTTATAATCGCTTGCCCGATAAGAGGTAGGCGAACTATTCACCAGGATAATATTCCGGTTATTGGCAAAGTCCAGAATCCCCTTAATATTATTAGGGTGAAGTTTTCCGATTTCATCCATCATACAGTGCAACTTAAAGTCGTTGAACTGATGCGATGCTTTCTCCTTAAACACATTTAGTAACATGATATTAATCATGGCCTTCACCAGGATATCCGTTCCATCGGAACCCACGTTTGCCAGTTTCTCCACCCATCCGCTATCGTTGTCGTTCTCCACAATACGGAACTGGAGTTCGAAGGTATCGGAAAGGGTAAGTTCTTTTTCTTTATTCAATGCCAGTTCTTTCACCAATGACTGCAATAAACTTACCGCCTGCCGATTCCGTTCTACAAAATCCTCTTGTCCGAACAGGCTGAACATGCCCGGGCCACCCGGCTGATTCCGGTCGCAGAACTCTTTGATCGTGACAAAATGTTGCATGATACGATTACCGCTCGGCACAATCTGCAAGGCTATACTCTTGATAACTCCGGCAAAATTGCGTTCCACAAAGTCACTGTTGATATCGCTTATGGTCTTACGAATCAGTCCCTCTTTTGAAAGCATGTCCGTCGTTTCTTTTCCAATCCGATGAATCAAGTCGGTGTATGCCTCGTTTGAACGACGTTCAAAATCAATAATCTTATCATTATCAATAAATTCTTTCAGATCGGCGGCAAAAGTCATAAACTCTTCCCGCTTCGTAAGCCGCGTACGGAAATTGAACGTATTCTGCTCGGAAAAATTACCGGAAAACCGACCGACGGCCTCCCTGAAGTCTTTTTCCTGTTCAATCTGCCGGTAATGGTTTTGAGTCAGTTCCTCAATCACCTTCTTACAGCGCTTGGCATTCTCTGTTTCCACCCCCGTTTGTAACACAGGCGGACAGATATTGAGCGTTTTGAAGTTCTCCGTCTCCCGAATATCCTCGTCCAAATGTTTCAGGCGGGTGTTTGTCTCAGCCAGCTGCTTGTTCAGTCCCGTTACTTTCAGATTCAATTCTTCCTCTTTCAAACGGAACTTTTCTTTCTCGCCTTCCAGTTCTTTCTCGGCCAACTGCTTTTCGTTTCTGAATTCGTCCATCCGGTCAAAGAATTCTCTCTTGTCCTTCTCGTAATCGTAGACCAGGCGACGATGTTGGTCAATAAACACCAGCTCCTGTTCCGTACGGGCCACTTCATTACGCAAAGCAGTGATACGCTCCGTATCCACTCCTTTCCCGGAGAGTTCGTGCAGCAAGTCTTTGTCCATGGTTGCCAGCAGTTCATCGGTTTTCTGCTTTTCGGAAGCAATGGACAGGTGAATTTCTTCTTGTTTGTTACGGATCAGGGCATCCTCTTCTTGCATTCTCTGGTTACGTTCCTTCTCCTTTTGACGTACACGAGTTTCGAGCAGATGATTGAACTGTTCCAATTCCGCCACTGTCCCCTGCAGGCTACGGGTAGCCTCGGCCAACTGTTTATCCAATTGTTCCAGCAGGACACGCTTCTCCTCCCCTGCCTTCTGTTCCCACCTGATTTCATCCGCTTTCAGGAGCCGGATACGCTTATCGTTCTGCTCCATACAATAAGTGGATTGAGCCACATCCTCCTTACAGGTACTAAGCGTGGCCTGATGTCTTTTCCGAATCAAGGCTAGTTCCTTTTCTTTTTCCTCTCCCAACTTCTCAAGCTGCTGTTGCCACTCTGATACTTCCTTACCGGCTATTTCCTGATCCGCCGCATACTCTTGTACACTTTTCACCTCCTTACGGATAGCCGAGAGGTCGAGTTTAATGCCATAGAAAGAGTCTTGACCGGCATCCGGAACAGACTGAGGCTTCAGTTCCTTGCTGAACAAAACCTGTTTCTCGTCCACGACCTTGCCAATGGTATCTTCCCACCCCTGACAGTTCTGACTCAGCCATTCGTAGAATGAACCCTGACGGTTGTCGAGCAAACGATCTATCTCCGCTACCCTCTCTTTAGCAAGTGTAATCTGCTGTTCGATATCCTTTTGGCGGGCAGTGAACTGCTGCTCACAGGCAGTCTGATCCAATTCCCACCGGCGGCGCACCAGCTCCATCTGTTGTTCAGCTTCTTTCTGCTTCAGCCTATGCTCATGGTTCTCCTTTTCCAGTGCGGCACGCTCCGTCCGGCAGGCTTGCAACTCCTCTTCATAAAGAGTCCGGTGCAAACACTTCTCCCGTTCCATTTTCAACTGATAGATGCCTTCCTTTTTCTTTTCTGTCTGCTCACGCAGAAGGGTCAGTTTCCCAACTTCCTGTTCCCTTACCTCTTTCAATATTTTATCGAACTCCTTACGTATGGCTTCCTTACGCTCGATGGCACGCAGATGGAGGGTATTCAACTCGGCGTTTTTCCCGTTACGGAAACGCTCAAAGGCACTGGCCGCCTGTTCTTTCAGCAGTTTATACTGGCTGTTGATGTCGTCAAAGCGTGCAGTCAGCATGGTCAGCTGCTCTTCCAGCATTTGCTTGTGAAGCACAGCTTCGGACTCCGCATTCACCCGTTCCCGTACATGATGAATATCCTGCGATTCGTACCGTTCTTTTCGCTCCCGTGCTGTTTTCAGATTTTCGTTCTGCACTTTGACCACTCCCAACAATCGGTCACGCTCACTCTGAAATTTCCCGGAAAGTTCTTCCAACTGGCGTTTCTCCTTTGCCACTTCTTTCAACAGCTCTTCTTTCTGTTTTTGCAGAGAAGGGAGTACTTCCCGCGCTGTCCGAAAAGCGTAATTCAATTCTCCGGCCAATGTACGGGCCTGTTGCTCCAGATAATGCATTTCCCGATAAAGTTCAATCACCCGGTCGGCTTGCCTGCGGACAGTTACCTCACCGTTCTTATTTTTCCGGAACCACTTACTGATGTCGGTCACTTCTTCATCGAACCGGCGCAGATGATGGGCATACTGCCCCAGATCGATACGCACATCTTCTTCGTTCAGAGACATGATAATGGTTTGCTTGATAAACTCTGCATCAAGTTTTGAGTTCAGAAAAACATTCTGAATCGTCCGAGGTATATTCTGGTACTGCCGGCTTTCGGTAATAGCAAACTTCCGAAACTCCGGAGGAAGCCCCCGGCCATTACCGAAAATAATGTCTCGATACTCCTCATACGTCTCTATACGACGGCTCTTATAGACAAAACTGCCAAGCGCATCACGTATCTGATCCCACTCTTCGTATGCTTTTCCCTCGGGTGAAATGAAATATTCTTTCTTATAGCCCGTGCCCAGAAAGCGGAAGCAGACCCTTCCCTGCGAACGGAAAGCCAATACGCAATACGAAGCATCATCCACCACCACTTCATAAATAATGTATGAATTGACGTACGGAAAATAGTATTCATCAAAACTCTTTTTCTCTTTTGAAATGCCCAGCTTTGTCTTATCGGCATTGTAAAAGAAGAGTAATGCACGCAACGCCGTACTTTTCCCCACTCCCTGTGTACCGATAAAATGAACATTGCCGTCTATCTGTATTTCGGCATATTGGATACGGGCACTATTGATAAAAATAATCTTATTCAGGTATCTCATTCTGTATCTCTTCTGGTATGTTAATGCAAGCGACCAATTCTTCCAGATAGCCGAAAGCCGCCACTACCTTATAAGTGGAAGTAATCTCGTTTTCCAGTTCAATAAAGCCGTCACGTTTCAGGTCGTTTACTATTTTGTCAATCATCTCTTCATGCTTTTCCCGTCCGGTAAGCTTTTTCAGGCCGGTAAGCTTCTCTTTCAACTCTAAGTCGGTTCCCACTTTCACAACCATATCAGCCGGCTGAAAACGGAATCCGGATGAAAAGGCCGCGTCATAAGTCTTGATAAAGTCGAGTACATCAATCCAACGGACAGCAATCTCCAACTTACGTTCCAAGTCGACTTTATTCTCGCGACGGGAAAAATAATAGTATTCGTTTCCGCTTTCGAGCACGAAGTTGATGGCGGCAAAGAAGTCGTACAACTCCGACTGGTTGTCTTCAATCACCGTATAAAGTTGCCGGATGTTGGGATTGGTACTATCGGAAGAGATAAATCCTCCTTTACTCAATATTTCAAATATCTCAGCAGTTTGTTTAATCATTACTGTAATGGTTTTAAATTCATTTCACCACAGATTACACGGATTCTCACAGATTAATAATTTATTCCATTGAGAATTCAGACCAAAGTATCTGTAAGAATCGGTATTACCCGGTGGTGAATCTTATTTATTCCTAAACTATTTCTCCCGTCCTTTCCGGATAAATCAACGCATATTCCACACCATCCATCCTGCCATACTCGTCGGTGATGCGGAGTTCTTCGTAAAACTGGGATACGATCTGGCAATAGAATGTGATTCTTTCATCAAAAGACACCTCTTGTGTGAAAGGGTAAGCGGTAACAAACGAAAACAAGTCCCCATCAGCCTGCATAAACCGCTTCTTCACTTCTTCCAGGTTGATGTAAGCCTCTTCGGATATATGGGTCTCAAGTGACTCCTCAGCGATGCTGTCGGCCACATTACGGGCCAGTATGGCTCGCTTGCCGACTGTGGCTATCACCTTACGGATACTCTCTAACACTTCATCGTCGTTACGGAGATATTCGACAGAGAGACGCAACGGATATGCCGGTGCAGGCTCAAACCAGACACTGTCTTTCTGCATCAGCACCCGGCAGATATCGGTCCGTTCTTCCAGTTCGAACTGATCTTTGAGATATTTCAGCTGACGGATTTTGACCCGTATCTTATTCTGATACTCTATCCGGTTCAGGTAGCTGATGATTTGCTTCTGTATCTCGATCAGGTTATGGAAACATTCATTGAGTTGTATCCGTACGTTAGCCACCACCAAAACCAGTTCATCATCCGGAACCCGGCGAAAGAAACGGTCTTCTTCGGTGACAAGGAGTTCTTCACTCACTCGTATCAGTGCCTCGATATCCCGCCGTTTCTCGTCCAGGCGGACCAGTTTCTTTTTCTTGATCTGATAGTTCGGTTCATTCTTGAATGTGCTGTCGATGTTGCGCTTCAGGTCGATGACATTACGCAAGGTAGTCAAGGCAATGTTACGCAATATACGCTTAATGGTACGCAGGTAAGTGGTCTTCCTTTTCTCATGGTTTTCTTGCTGATAATAAGAGATGGTATCTTTGAGATAGCTGATATGCTCGTTAACAAACGAAGTATTGATCTCCTCGTTTACCTCGAGCACCTGCTCGAAAAAGTGCAGGTAGATATCCTCCATTTCGAGAAACGAACCATTCTCACGAAGCACTCCGTGGTCGATCAGGCTCTGTATACGTTGCAGTTTGTATTCAGTCAGTTCCAGTGCATACTCCCGCCGGAAGGATTGCTGTTTCCGTTTGCCGAACATCTGTTTCAACAAAAGTTGTTCACGGCTCATCATTTTCAGCAACTCGTCAATAGAGTGAAATGTAGTCATGTATAACGGCTATAAACTTTTTCGGGGTTCCTTATCTTGTCAGTTTTCTCTTCATTCCTCCGGCCACTTCTTCTTTGAGAAAAGTCATCAACGGCTTTCCCACAACAATAAACGTAACGGCCACCAGAATCATCAGAATACCCAGCATCAGCCTGGGCGTCAGCCGCTCACCAAAAATCATGACACCAAAGAAGAGAGCCGTCACCGGTTCGAGTGCTCCCAAGATAGCGGTCGACGTGGAGCCAATGGTGTGAATGGACACAGCGGTACATACCAGTGAAATCACGGTAGGCAGGAAAGCCATTGCCAGAATATTACCCCAGGCAGGAAGTGAAGGCACAGCTTGCAAGTCCGAACAAAAATTCAAACGGACTATATAAATGGAAAGACCGAACAGCAGGGCATAAAGGTCAACTTGGCCGTTGACATCAACTTCAGGGTGGAATGATTGACACCGACTATATAGACCGCATAAGACAGCGAAGAAAGAATGACCAGCAACATCCCTACCAGACTCAGCGTCTCACCCCCTTCTCCTTTGTAAAGCAGTCCGATGCCGGAAAGGGCCAACAGAATACAGAACACGGTCAGTAACGATACTTTCTCGTGGAAAAACAAGAACATGATAAGCGCCACCATCACCGGATAGACAAACAGAATGGTGGAAGCAATGCCGGCATCCATGTGCTTATAACTCAGAAACAACAACAATGAGGAAGCAGAAAAGAGCAGTCCGCCTACAATCAGCGGCAGAACCTCGTTCTTTTTCAGAGCGAACGATTGTCTTTGTACTTTCATCAGAATGCCTAGAATGAGCACGGCAAACCCGTAACGGTAGAACAAGACAGAGTCCACTGACATTCCCTCTTTATAAAGCGGCAGTGTAAACAACGGATTCATGCCATAAGTGGCGGCAGCCACAGCCCCGCACACAAATCCTTTAGCCTTACTATTAATATTCATTATTATATTCATTTTTTCGGGGTGCAAAGATACGGTTTTTAGAGATCTTGGTTACTTTTGCGTCAATTCTAACAGAGATTAAAATTGAGCAAAAACCGTATTGATCAGGAAAAGAGAGTAGTAGAGTTGATGATCCGCCTTTACTGCCGTAAAAAAGAAAAGAATGTCACGCTTTGCCCCCGGTGCGAAGAGTTGTTGCACTATGCACACGCCCGCCTGGACCACTGTCCCTTCGGGGAGAAAAAGAAAGCATGCAAGCAGTGCAGCATACACTGCTACAAACCCGCCATGCGGGAACAGATGAGACGGGTGATGCGCTTTTCCGGTCCCCGGATGCTGATTTACGCTCCTTGGGAGGCAATCAAGCATCTGTTGGGATAGACATGGTCGGCTCTGAAAACGATTAAATCCATCAAACAGAAAAATACGTTTTGAAAGTAATTCCATATATATCCTATCAAAAAAGCAACTAATCCTTCCTTTCTGCCAACAGCCTATAGAAACAAAAAAGCACTGATAGAAAGTCAAGACAGAGAAGAGTGGAAGAATATGCAAAAATGCAGCTTCATTATCTTATAAAGATACAATAAAAAGGAAATATATGCAGTGATTCCAACCATCAGAGCCTGCATTGGAAGGAAAGTAACGGTGCATTCCTTTCAAACCAACGGTGCATCCCTTTCAAACCAACGGTGCATCCTCTTCCAAGCAACGCTGAAAGGGTAAAAAGGGAGATTGATCCGGCCATTTCCGAATTATCAGGACCCTTGAAGCGAAGCGATCGGAACTGACAAAAAGCTCGGTTCCCGGCCGTACACTTTCGATCCGAAAGCAGACCGGGCGTATACAAAGCATAAAAAGCCGGAATGACGCAAGATCGGCGTCACCACGCTCCGTCCCTAATCGCCTGTAATCGTTTTTTCAAATCCATTCGCCACCGGGACAAAACAGGGCTGCCGGTAAGTGATAGAATATACAAAATGACATTTTATCGCTGCGGATGTTTTCCCGTCCCCCTTGTCATCAACTTTTCCAGAATCCGGGATAGAAAAGCAAAAAGTACACTAAAGAGCTCCAACCGTCCTATCAGCATCAGAAATGAAAGTACCCACTTGGCAGCGTCGGGTAATCCATTCCACGAATAGGCTGGGCCACAAGATCCCAATCCCGGTCCCACATTACCGATACTGGAGATCACCGTACCGATGGACTCGGAAAAGCCGACACCCAAGAACAGGAGAACTGCCCAACCAAGAATGACGATGATAAGATAAAAAGCAAAAAACATACCCACAGTAGACACAATCGAAGGTGAAACGCTCTGCTTGTTGACTCTTACCGGCAATACGGCATTGGGATGCAATAAATGCTTGAATTCATTCCGGATAGAGCGGGCAATAATCAGCAAACGCATGTTCTTGATACCACCGCTGGTAGAACCGGTACATCCTCCCGAGAGCATGGCAATCAGCAACAACAACCACGTAAAGGCAGGCCAAAGATTATAGTCGTCTGTGGCAAATCCGCAAGAAGTATGTGCCGTAGCCACCTGAAACAGCGACTTACGGAAAGCCGTCTCCCAGTCATAATGATTTTGAAAGACCAGTGCGAAAGTGATCAGAAAAGTCAGGATAGCGACAGAACCGAGGAACCAACGTAATTCTTCGTCCCTCAAAAGACGACTGACTTTACCGCGAAGGCACATCAGGAATAATGCAAAATTGACTCCCGAAAGAAGCATGAATATAGCGACCACATATTCGATAAACGGTGAATTCCAATACGAAATACTGGCCTGCTTGGTAGAATATCCACCGGTGGCCGTCGTAGCAAATGACTGGCAGACAGCATCAAAAAGGCTCATACCTCCCAGCATCAGCAAAATGGTTTCTGCCAGTGTCAATATCAGGTAGACTGTCCATAGCCATTTGGCCATCACATTAATCTTAGGATGGGTACGGTCGTGGGTTACTCCCGTAGACTCGGCGGAAAAAAGCTGTACTCCCCCACTGGTGAAAACGGGCAATACGGCAATTGTGAAAAAAACAATCCCCAGCCCGCCAATCCATTGTGTCAGGCTGCGCCAGAAAAGCATACCATGCGAAAGCGATTCGATATCATCAAGAATCGTAGCTCCCGTAGTAGTAAATCCCGACATGGTCTCGAAGAAAGCATTAGTCAACGAGTCAATACTTCCGCTCAAATAAAAAGGCAACATACCGAAAAGTGTGAAAAACACCCACGAAAGTGTCACAATGCAGTAACCGTCACGCCGGCTCAACCGATTTTCCGCACCACGTCCATAAAACATCAGTAACGCACCGGACAGGAGGTTGATACCCGCCGTATAAAGGAAATACTTGTAATCGCTTTCACCATAAACCACGGATATGCCGGAGCAGAGTACAAACATTCCCGCCTCTATAAAGAGTAAGACCCCAAGTACGCGCCCTATCATTTTGCCGTTTATCAGACTGTTATTCCGTTTACTAACGTATATGTCCGTCGACAGGTATTCTTCCATAACACACGATTTTTTTTGCGAAAGGCATATAGCCAATATCGTGCCAAAACGGAAAGAAAAAGTACAAGTAAATAGTTACCAGACAAATAGATTTTCCATTCAAGTATCGAACAGTGATCATCACCCTACCATTTTGATAGGATCAGCTTTTCAAAACGAAAAGGTGCATCTTCAGGAAAGCCGGTTATCCCTGCATAAAAAGTTTATGCTTCATTTCTGAACTGAACAGGCGAGAAGCCTGTATATTTACGGAAAAAACGCGCGAAAGAAGAAGAGTTCGGAAAACTAAGTTTATCCGCTATCTCTGTGACACTCAAATCCGTTGATCTCAGCATCAGTTTGGCTTCTCTCAGTATAAAATCCGCCATCCAATAGTGAAACGTTTGCCCGGTTTGTTTCTTTATACTCCTCATCAGGTATTTATCCGATATACACAACCGGCTCGCATAAAAAGGCTGCCATCCGTTCTTGTGTGCAATATTTATGCAACAGACTGAAGAAACCATCTACCAATTTATCTTGCCGGGACATCTCTACCGAAATATTTCTACCCGAATACATCCGGCACACTTCCAGTACCAAAGAGAACAGCATCCCTTTGATAACTTCTGACGGACATTCGGCATCCAAATAACGATGATAAATGAAATGATAATACATCTTTATCAAACTGAAATCCTCCGGGGACATTGGCAGACAAGGTGCATTAGTAACCTGATTCGATATGTCTGCCTTCAACAACAGGGGAAAATCGGACAGAAAGTCGAAACTGAATGAAAGATACTGAAAAAGAAAATCCTGCGTACACGAAAGCCGGAGGAGTAGATGCCCCGGCGGAAGAAACAAGAAAGTCCGTTCGGGCAACAGCATGCTTTTGCCATCTATCCGTACCATGGCCTTCCCTTTTAATATAACCACGAAATAAACCTTACCAAAAGGATTGCGCACGGCTCTCCCTGTAGGAAAAAGTGACGAAAGATTGCTGCTCGGAGGCGTCATCTTAAACTGCTTCGACTCATCAGACAGATTACACATATTACATATAATAGACCTGAGCAAAGATAAGCGATTCTACCGGAATAACGACCTGCTTTTGGTTACTATTTGAACGAACCTCGCATGATATCGGACGAAATAGTATGCAAAAATAACGGCAACTTTGCAACCGGAACTAATCAAACAATATAACAATGACGAAAAGAATAGGAAACTCCAGGCTTTACATCCTGATATTTATAGGGATTGTATCAGCATTCGGTCCGTTCGTGACCGATTTTTATCTGCCGGCCCTGCCAGTGTTGAGCGAATATTTCGATACTACGGCTTCGCTGGTGCAGCTTAGTCTGACTTTCAGTATGGTGGGATTGGCAGTAGGGCAATTAATCATAGGTCCACTGAGCGACAAATATGGACGTAAACTGCCTCTAATGGTCTCATTAGTGATCTTCTGTATTTCCACAGTAGGATGCCTTTACTCGCCGGAGATCCATGGCTTTATCTTCGCCCGTTTGTTGCAGGGGTTGTCCGGAGCCGGAGGAGTCGTGATTTCCAAGTCCATAGCCATTGACCTTTACCAGGGAAAAGAACTAACACGTTTTTTCGCCATGCTGAGTTCCGTACAGGGATTAGCTCCCGTCTGTGCCCCAGTATTGGGCGGAATATTACTCGGAGCGATGGATTGGAAAGGTATCTTCTGGATATTATTGGCTATAGGCATACTATTGATTGTCGCCTTGTCTGCCTTCAAGGAATCGTTGGAGATTAAGAAACGCCAAAAAGGGAATGTCTTTTCTACATTCAAATATTATCTGCCGGTACTCCGTAACAGGCAATTCATGCGCTATGTCTTGATACAAGCATTCGCCATGGGGGTCATGTTCACCTATATCGCAGCATCTCCCTTTATTTTCCAAAACCACTTCGGGACCTCACCTTTTGCTTACAGCCTCTGTTTCGGTGTCAATGCATTAGGCATTATGTTGGGCAGTCTGGCTGTCTCCCGGTTTAAAGATGCGACAGCAGCTCTACGTTTCGGAGTAGCAGGTTTCACAACCATGAGTCTTCCGGTTGCTGCTGCACTAATTTTCAGTCCATCCGTCTGGATTGTAGAAGGAACACTGTTTTTCCTCCTTGCATTTTTAGGATTAATCCTTCCCGGTTCCACAACGCTTGCACTTGATATGGAACGTAAGAATTCGGGTAATGCATCGGCCCTGTTGGGATTCCTGATGTTCGTGTTTGAGGGCTGCTGTCCCCGTTGACGGGAATAGGCAATATGCTTTACTCTACCGGTATCATTATCGTGGCTTGCTGTGTCGGGACATGGTTCTTTACTTATAAAGCAACCTTATCCGCCCGCTAGCCGACTTATTACAAGACAAGATATGGAAAATACAGCTTATTCACTTTCCACATTCCGTACCTTGTCTTATTTTTTATTTCTTATCTTTGCCTCAAACCCCTGGACATGAATTCAGATATGAAACGAGCCATTATCATCGGAGCTACTTCAGGTATCGGCCGCGAAGTGGCAAAACAACTTCTCTTACAAGGCTGGCGCCTCGGCATTGCAGGGCGTAGGCTTCCGGCACTTGAAGCACTGCAAAGCAGTGCTCCGGACCTTATAGAAATCGCAGTTCTGGATGTCACCCAACCGGATGCAACACCCAAACTCAATAACCTGATCAGACGGGTCGGAGGCATGGATCTGTTCCTTCTAAGCTCCGGCATCGGTTACCAGAACATGGAACTGAATCCGGACATCGAACTGGATACCGCCCGTACCAATGTAGAAGGATTCATGCGGATGGCAGATACCGCTTTCCACCACTTCCGTGAGCATGGCGGCGGTCAGTTGGCAGTCATCAGTTCCATTGCCGGGACAAAAGGATTGGGAGTAGCCCCTGCCTATTCTGCTACGAAACGGTTTCAGAACACCTACATCGATGCATTGGAACAGCTGGCCGGAATGCAAAAACTGAACATCCGCTTCACGGACATCCGCCCGGGATTCGTATCTACCGACTTACTGAACGACGGAAAACACTATCCGCTACTGATGCGGCCGGAAAAGGTAGCCAAACGGATTGTACGGGCACTGAACCACCGCCAACGGGTAGTGGTGATAGACTGGCGCTATGCCATTATCGTCTTTTTCTGGCGAATGATTCCGCGCCGGATATGGAAACAATTACCCATACGGACAGGGCAGAAACCGACAGAAAAAAAATAGCAAGATCGGATAACCGCTCTTTCAGTAAAACCCGCTACATTTGTCCCGGAACCCTACGGAACAAAAACAATGAAGAGCGATACTGAAGAGAAATATCTGCAACAGGTGAACCGGGTGATAGATTATATCAACTCACACCTCAACGAACCTTTGCGGGTGGAAACACTGGCACGTGAAGTATGCCTATCGGAGTATCACTTCCATCGCATTATGCGGGCTTACCTGCATGAACCGCTGGCTACGTACATCGCCCGGCAACGAGTGGAACGTGCGGTAATGTACCTGCAAATGAAGAATATCCGTCTGGCGCAAGTGGCAGAGATGGTCGGATACGAAACGCCACAATCGTTATCGAAAGCATTCAAGCAGTTTTTCGGGATATCCCCCACCGCCTACCGCAAACGGCGTGCAGAACGTTACGAAGAATTCAGCACTCTGAAAAAGGAGTCTCTGAAACCGGAAATCCTGACAGAACCGGAATTGAAGCTGGTATATATCCGCATCATCGGGCGTTATGGTGAAGAGGAACCTTACATAGAAGCGTGGAGAAAACTGAGAGATTTTCTCCAAATAAACGGTCTTCTGACTCCTTCTACCCGCTGGATAGGCATCAGCTTTGACGACCCCACAGTAACGAAAACCGAACAATGCCGCTTTTACGCTTGTGCAACAGTGGAACACGATGTATCACCGCAAGGCGCTTTTGGCATGAAGACGATTCCGCAGGGACGCTATGCCGTCTACACACTCCGCGGAAGCTACAGTGGTTTGCAAGAAATGTATGACCGGATTTACTCGCATCCACTGCCTACAGCATTTCGTGATGCAACTTCATTTGAAGAATATCTTAATTGCGAACCAGATACGGAAGAAAAAGATTACGTGACAAGAATATATATCCCTATTGAATAACCCATTAAAAACAGAAAAAGAATGGAACAGAAATTTTGCCAGAGCTGCGGCATGCCGCTTAACCCGGAAGTATTGGGAACAGAAAAGGATGGTAGCAAAAACGAAGAGTATTGCACCTATTGTTATGCCGACGGACATTTCACCGTGGAATGCACGATGGACGAAATGATTAACCAATGCGCACAGTTCGTAGACGAATTCAATAAAGGCTCGAAAGTGAAAATGACGAAGGAAGAGGCCATTGCAAACATGAAGCAATTCTTCCCAATGCTGAAAAGGTGGAAACAGTGAAGAGGATGGGCAACAGTCAGCTTCCTCCGAGGGATTTTATGACGGAATGGTAACAGAACAAGTTCACCACGGATTACACGGATTAACACAAACTCTTATAATCTCTTGGTCAATAGAGCGTTGAAGAGAAAGATCTTCTCTGTGAGACTCTGTGTTACCCTGTGTTGCTCTGTGGTGAGTTAAGCTTAGAGCATTGATACTAAGATACAAAGAATCTGTGTTAATCCGTGTAATCCGTGGTGAACCCCCAAACGGTTCATTCTCCGAACAGGCCTCAATCCGGACGGTTTATTCCGCCGGATGCCGTTTCAGCCATGCGACGGCATACGAACACGTTGCTTTGGGCTTCAACCCCTGCGCAGAGGCATATTTATAAGTCGCTTCTACCAGTGCGGCCGCAATTCCCTTTCCTTCCAAGGGAGGAGGTACGATAGTGTGCATAATATCCAGTGCTCCATCTTCGACTTCATATTCCACAAAGGCAGTCATTCCATTCTTCTCCAATTCAAAACGATTCCGCTCCGAGCGGTGAATTACTTCATATTCTTCCATTTTCTAATCTCCTTTTTGTTTAGGTTAATATAGACTACATTATTTTTTTCTCTCTTTGCTCCACCCAGATCAGTTTCTTCACATCATATCCCCTGCGAGTGGCAGCATCCAGCAACTTCTTCTTAATCTCTTCCGGCAAAATTGGTACACGGCTCAGTATCCATAAATATTTATCAGAACTGCTACCGATCAGAGCATAATTGTATTCGTCCTGATCTAACTCCAATACATAATAGTCTGAATAAAAAGACAGGAAAAACGATACTTTCAGTTTACCCGGTTGAGACGGATCGGGTATCTTAGCACGTCCTTCCGCTGTCTTACAAACATCATAGGGTTTCTTATGCTTACATCCCCGGTTCTCCACACGGACCGTCCCGTCGGGCATCAACGTATAAGTGGCCGTCACCTCCGATAATCCTCTCTCAAAGCGGTGGTCGAAACGGGCTATCTCATACCACGTACCCATGTAGCGGTGCAAATCCAATCGATCTACAGCTGTATGATCCGTACCTTCGAAGAAATCTTCTATCGTCGGCTTCACAAAGCGGAAGCCGGCCTCGAGCAAACGTGTGGGACGCACATTCTGTCCTGATGCCAGGAAGGAAGCCGCCTCACCATACCGCATCCGGAAGAACCAACGCGGTACGACCACCTTCATCCAGGCATGATAGCGTGCTGCCATTGCCTGAGTAAATGCATACTGTGAAACTTGTTGCGGAGCCACCAGGTTGAAAACTCCGCTTGCCTCTTCGTGGCTGATAATAAACTCCATCGCCCGACAAAGATCCTGAATAGCAATCCAGGGGAAAGGCTGTGTACCCGGACCGATCACACCGGCTACCCGCGTTATCCGGAGGGGACGAAGCATTTGTTCCATCGCCCCGCCATCGGGTGACAGCACAATGCCGAAGCGGGTGATTACCAGCCTTGTCTGCGACGGACAACGGCGGGCCTCTTTCTCCCATGCATAACAAAGTTCCGCCAGAAAGCCACTTCCCCGGGTATTGGTATATTCATCGAATGTACCCTCCTCTGGATAATATCCTACGGCAGAGGCGGAAATCATTAACCGCGGCTTCGTCTTTACTGCATCCATTGCCAGGATGATGCAGTGCGTCACCTTAATCCGGCTGTCATAAAGTTCTTTTTTGTATTCCGGTGTCCACCGCTTGCCAATGGGTGCTCCTGCCAGATTGATGATAACATCGCAATGTGACAGAGCCTGAATTAAATGCCCCGATGTGCCTTCACGGAACATAGGCCTCCCCAGAGGGATTACCCGGTGTCCCGCTTCTGTAAGGTACTCTGTAAGATGCTTGCCTATAAAAACCGGAGGCCCCACTTATTGCTATATTCATCTGTATTTCCTTTTTTAGAAATATAACGCAGGGAAAGAGGGTAAAGTTCATCTCATCGTCATCTTCCTCAGCTCTTCGAGCGAACCGTTGAATACGTTCAGATCTACATCGTGATGAATACCGGGCACACTTCCGATATCAGTGTGCTGCCAGAAGTGCCATTTACCTTCGTACCTCACCGAATCAACGTAATAGTGGGCTATCCAGTAGGGATAAGCATTGAAAAGCGAGTCGTCCAGATAGCGGGTCTTGAATTTATAAGAAGTGTAGAGAATAGGTTTTACACCATAATGTGCCTCCACCCGGTCGAGCCATTTCTTAATATTTTGTTGCAACTCTCTTTTTAGGCCTCTTACCTGTCAGTTCAACATCGAGCACCGGAGGCAAATCTCCACTATCGAGTTTCACGGTACGGATAAAAAGTCCGCCTGCTTCAAGGCATCCGTACGTGGAGTGAAGAAATGGTAGGCCCCACGAATAAAGCCATAGCGACGTGCTTGTTCGAAGTTGTCTTTGAAAGTATCGTCACCATGATCTCCTCCCTCGGTGGCTTTCATAAAAATAAAGTGAAGCGGAAAATCCGTTTCTCTGTTTTGTTTCAACTCCTTCCAGTCGATGTTCCCCTGATAATGGGAGATATCGATACCATGCACCTCATAGCCACAAGGGATACAAACGCCATACTCCTTCCGTCCGTAGCACTCCTTCCAACGATAAGAATAAGGACGGATAACGAAATAATAGAAAGTGAGAGAAAATACTCCGACCACAATAAGCGCAAGGGTATTGCGCATCCAAACGGGCATGGTGCGGGTAGTTTTCTTTTTCGCTTTCGTCTTCCGTGCCGGTGTACGACGACCGGAAGCGGGTTTGCCGGAGGTAGAAGTGTTTCGTGAAGACTTCATTGATTTTTATTCTTATTTAGAGTTTGATTCACCACAGATTACACGGATTTTCACAGATTAATGATTTTATTTCATTGAGAATCAAATTAAAGTATCTATGAAAGTCCGTATAATCTGTGGTGAAATGAATTCATTCCTAGATGGCTCCATCAGCTTCTGCCCTCACCCACTCCAGATAAACACCCGGATTAGCCTCAGCAGGAGGAGCGATGAAATGAACATAACTAATTCCATTCTGAGATTTGTTCTTGAGCGGAAGGCGCAACGGACGAAGCCGCCCATCTACCCGGACACGTGCTTGCGGGCGCTTCTGCAACAAATCCCATTCCAAAGAAACCTCGTGCCAACGATCATCCTTCACTCCGAGTTGCTTACGGGTGAGTGGAAGTTCATACATAGACTGGTAACGGGCTACGGTGTCCGAAGGATTCATCCAGCGATCATTCAATAACAACGAAACCGAATGACTCCCTTCGGGAATACGTAAACTAACGGTGAACGTTCCTTTCTTCATAGCCGGAAAGTTCCATACCGCACCACGTGTATCTGCCACCAGTGAAGCATCCGGCCGGTAAGTCAGATGAAGCACTTGCCGACCTTCCTTCCGGGGATGGGGTTCGAGCATACAACCCTGTATACGATTATAAGCGCAATGTCCTTTGATACCATTCATGTAGTTGAATGTACTCCATTGTGAAAGAGAGTCGGTAAAGTCGTTGAAGCGGCTCTTCTCGTACAACCAATTCACATCGAACATCATCATAGCACGATGAAGAGGATGTTGACCGATAGATGCCAGCACCTTACCCGGAGCTACTTCTACAAACTGTGCCTGATGAACGCCACGGTCAATCCCGCCACCATGAACGGCATAGTCGATATCATTGCGCATGGGATCCATGTAAAGTTCGCGAAAACCCTTCCAAGTCTTTCCATCATCATCAGAAACCGCCACGTGAGTCACATCACGATTGGTGAACACATCATCCCAAACACCATCCGTACCCTCCTTTTCGGGAAGAGGAGTCGTATTGCACCAGAAAAGCAACAGTCGTCCGTCGGCCAACCGCCCTAAAGTAGGCATCGTGATGGTACCATAAAAAGGCGATGGTTCCGATTCGCCCCAGGTTTGTCCGCCGTCCTTAGAAAAAGCCTGATAATGGAAGTCTTGTGAAGTACGCATCAACATCCAGAGAGTTCCGTCCTTCAGTTCGACCACCGTAGGCTCCACAGCACCATGATTCCAACGGATACCTTTATGGAAGCCTCCTCCCTGATGATCGGGGGATGTGACTGTATTCGAGCATTTCCAGGTCAGACCGTCATCATCGGAAAAATAGGTATAGCACCCTTTCGGTGTTACCCCTCCGTGAGCAGCCACGACAATACGTTTGCCGTTTCGGATAAATACAGGCGGTTTAATCATGATGGAGTTACGATCGGCCACCTTCGTAAGAGTACGTCCTCCTGTCAATCCACCGGAAGTACGAATGCAATAAACACCCATTGCCCCCATATCTACCAGACGAATATACTCCTTACTGACAGGGCTCTGACAATCGGCAAAAGGCATTTCTTTGGGACGGTTCACCCGTTTCCAGGTCAAACCATGATCGGTACTGGACAGATATACAGTACCTGCCACAGCCTGTTCTCCATAATTATAGTGTCTGATCTCACCGTTATCGAGAAGCGATAAGCCGATATAAGCATCGGAAGGAGGTGTAGCCACTTTCAGGGGAGCGTAAACCGAATCAAGCACCGTCGGACGGGCCTGGTGTGCTTGTCCCGGAATGAAAAAGCCTGCTGCCAGCAGGCATAGGGTAGAAAGTCGTTTCATATAAAATAGGGATATTCAGATGAACTAAAAACCCACCGAAGGGAATTGAATCAATCCGCCCCGATGGGTTTCTACTATTGTAATGCGGGGAAAAGCTTACTTAGCTTGTTCCAGTTGCAGTGTCTTAGTCGGCTGGTCGCAAACCTCCGTCGGACCGAAGTATTGAATCGGGCCCGGATATACGTAATCTGTATTCAACGCCCACTGATCGCGTTTAGCAGCGAATGTCAGGAACGGTTTTCCGTCCAGTTTCACCAATGCTTTCTGGATTACCGGTTTCATTTCGCCATGACGACGTTCCATGTTCATCATCATTGTAATGGGCACACCGCCTGCGATCCATTCAGCAGCAGGAGCAGTTGTATTACGTACAGATGACATGTAACCGGTCTTACCGTTAGCAATCAACATAGAAGCTGTATAACCCAGTGAGTAGCAGTAGTCAGCATCGTAATTTGATGGAGCAGCGCAACGTCCTTCGTAACCGAAGAAGTGGTGCTGTGCAGCAAATTTACCTACGTATTCCCTTCTTCTTTCCACTGAGCCAGTTTTGTTCCTACCATTTCAGACAACAGCTTTTCAGTTTCGATCAATGATACCTGTACGTTTCCGTGCGGGTCGCGATCCAAAGAAAGCTGACGTGCTACACCTTCAGGAAGGCTTGCATAGATCTCAGCATTTTCTTTTGACAGTTTGCTAATGATATATTCGCGCTGACGAGAACGTTTGATATTTGCGAACTCAACGGCATTAGCTGCCAGGAAGTCATTCAACTCAGCGATCAGACGTTTCATAGCCGGGATAAACTCAACCAGACCTTCAGGAATCAGCACAGTACCGAAGTTGTTGCCCTGAGCAGCACGATCGGCAACGATCTTAGCAATGTAAGTTACTACATCGTCCAATGACATATCTTTCGCTTCCACTTCTTCAGAGATGATACATACGTTAGGCTGAACCTGCAAAGCACATTCCAGTGCAATGTGAGAAGCCGAACGGCCCATCAGTTTAATGAAGTGCCAGTATTTACGTGCAGAGTTACAGTCGCGCTGGATGTTACCAATCACTTCTGAGTATACTTTACATGCAGTATCGAAACCGAAAGAAGTTTCAATCATTTCGTTCTTCAAGTCACCGTCGATAGTTTTCGGACATCCGATAACCTGTACACCGCAATTCTTCGCAGCATAATACTCAGCCAATACGCAGGCATTTGTATTAGAATCGTCACCACCGATAATAACCAGTGCTTTGATACCCAATTTATTGATAATCTCCAGCCCCTTTTCGAATTGTTCCGGAGTTTCCAGTTTGGTACGTCCCGAACCAATAATGTCGAAACCACCTGTATTACGGTATTCATCGATGATATCGGCCGTCAGTTCCATATAGTTATGGTCTACCAAACCACCGGGACCCAGGATAAAGCCATACAGCTTGTTGTCTTTGTTCAGTGTCTTGATACCATCGAACAGACCAGAGATTACGTTATGTCCGCCCGGAGCCTGTCCTCCTGAAAGGATAACACCTACATTCATAGCGGGGAGCTGGATAGCTTCACCTTCTTCGAATTTAATCAACGGCATTCCGTAAGTGTTCGGGAACAGTTTCTGGATAGCTTCCTGATCGGCTACTGATTGTGTAGCTGCGCCTTCAACTGCTTTTACTGAGCCTTTCAGCGCTTTCGGAAGTTTGGGCTGATAAGCAGCCCTGGCAATTTGCAATGCACTTTTAGTCATTTTCTTTATCTTATATTTAAAGGTGTTAGTAATTCGAACTTAAAAGTGTCGCAAATTTCGTGTTTTTTTCCGAATTATGAAAGAAAATGATGATTTTGTTCTCTACAGGTATGCCACAGAGCAGACGAAGGGCACGAAGATTACATCCTTGCTTCTGCAATTCCATAGGACTCCGTACCCTCTTCGCCTGTTCGGCACTATCTGTCAGTCTCTTTTAAAACGTCACTGCAGTCCTGGCTCCCGTAGCAGAAACAGCATATACCTTAAAGCCGTCTTTCCAAGCGGTTTTCATGGTAAACGTAGCAGTACCGGAAGGTGCTAACAACCCATCAGAGATACAGACTTTCTTACCGGTTTCATCTACAACTTCATAAGCTGCCACATTTTTCCAGTTGGTCATGGTAAATGTCGAACCGCTCCGTGTGGCTGTACCGGCTACAATTCCGGGTTTGTCCTTATAAAGTTCTACAGAATTATCCGTTATATATTCCAGAGCAACATCCGGTTTCGGATATCCCAAAGCCTCTACACGACTTCGTATTTCGTCGATACGGGCCTGGGTAACGGTGAGTTTGCCCGTTCCGTAGTCATCCACTGTTATGTCGACCGGAGTCAGAAATCCCCATTTCGTGAAGAAATCCAGCAAGTTGGCTTTAGCTATCAGACTACAGATATAAACGAACTCAGTCTGCTGTTCCCCGGCCGTTCTCAGATTATCGTGCGTCCGGATATACTCGTACACATCCGGATAGAATCCTCCTTTGTCAGATTGCTGAAGAGGTGTCCGTCCGAGTACTTTACCGAAATAGAGTTCCAATTGCCAGAAAGGAACGAGTTTACAGAAAACATCGCTGTCACTTCCAAAATTTCCATGTGGTGCACCTGCCGCAATGATCTGGGTCCAGGCCTTGGAATAACGGTTACGACTGCCATCTCCCATATCTTCTGTTTGCAAGCGAGAAGGCTGTCCGAAAATTGTAGTCTGGATGTACTCGGACATGATATTGTTCGTTACCTCCGTTGTCCCCAACCATTTCAATCCGGGACGTGTCTGGTTGCAATGCCCTATTTCATGTGCAGGTCCCCAACATGCAGATGTCTTCAATTTATCCACATTACAAAGTTCGGCCAGAGTACCGTCATTGTAAGCAGTATGATAACTGGTGGCATACATATAGCTGGTATACATCACATGCAGGTACATGCGATTCTTGAACAGTTTATTGTATTTATACAATCCCATCAGTTCCATCTCCGAATTCACAATCTGATCATAAGCATCGATCAATGCTTTCCCGTCCGGAGTATGAGTACGGAAACGCTCGGTCGGGAATGTGAGATGTGCATAATGTCCCACCACATCGAAATACTTATCCACAGCGTTACTCAACAATTTATTCCAATCGGAAGCCTGATGTTTAGCTACATCGAAATAGCCGTTTACTTGTCCGGAAGCGATATGTATCTTTACAGGCTGAGCGGTTTCATAGTCAGGAGTGTGATACAAAATATACATTAATCCTTTATTCCGGGCCGTAATCTTGTTGGCCCCTTCAGACAACGGATAAGAGGTTCCTCCGAAACCATCACCACCGGGAACATCCAGATTCTGAATCACTGCACTGACAGTCTGCCCATGTGTATCGCCGACAAAAATCATCAGTTGCTCTCCATCTTTAACCGAAATTCCCGTAGGATTATCACGCAGACTATAAGGACTGGTCTTATGTGTTTCTGACTGGGCATCCGGATGGGGCCAAGCCTTATATTCCTGAATACGGAACTCTGCCGGATACTTACCCTGCTTCATATAGTAAGCTATGTTCTTGTAGAATGAATACGGACAATTCTCTATTTCTTCATCGGTAAGTCCGGGCTTCAATTCAGAGCATGTACCATCGGTGAAAAGAGTGAGCGGGTCGAATGCATCCGGATTCTTTTTATAAAATTCCATCTCGGCACAAGCAGCAAATCCCTGCCCGTCTCCCGATCCTGATTTGACAATAAACTGAACCGACGTGACTCCGATTTGTGCCTTCGGAAAATTAACACGGACTGCGGCATTCGTCCCCCCGAAGTTTTTAGTCATCACCGTATTCCATTCATCGGTCCCTCTGGTATTCGCATTTGACTTTACACGGATCTCCACTTCCTTGAAGTTACCATTCGGTCCTGAGGTACGGGGATAATATATAAGATAGTCCATATCCGAACCCGCAGCAAAATTATAAGTCAACGTAATGGGGAAATAATGATCTCCCGCGTTATTCCAGTTAGAATGGTAAATAGTGCTCATATCACCATCGAATGATTTATCAATATTCGAGCCACCCTGAAAAGAGCTTGCTTCACCTGATTCTACCGGAACCTTAATATCGTCTTTGATACCCTCGAGATTTCCGGATTCATATTCTCCCAATCCTTTCTGAGTAACAGATACCAAGGCCTCAAGTTCTCCGCCGACCTCTTTCACGGTGATATTGCCCGTACGTTCACTATCTTCCGGATTGGCTGTAACAATGTAATTATGCGTCGTAGTCACCATTTCGGATGCACGTGTACCTGCCGGTTTCTCTTTGATCCATTCCGGCAATGTGATAGTCACCGAAACATTTGTAGTTACATCGAATGCGATATCACTGCCACTGGCCTCAACGGTAAAGATCTGTTGGGATATCAAAATAGCAGGCTCTGATCCCAATTGGCGTACGTTAACAGTTTCTGCCAATCCATCGGCAGTAACTTTAATCACTGCCTCCCTTGTCTCTTTTCCATCGTATCCGGACACATTCACCGTCAATGTACTTTCGTTGACAGCAACCGAACACCAATCTTTATCAGACCGTGCCGTCCAATGGTCTGCATTGGTAACAATAGCGATGTCACGGGTTCCTGCATCACTTTTAAAATCGATGGCAGACTGTGCTACCTCAAGAGTAGTCGATGTTAACGCTCTTTCTTCTTCAGCAGAACAAGCATACAGCAGCAGAGGGATAATAGCTGCAGAAATCATTAGAATTAGATGTTTCTTCATGTTATTAGGGTAAATTAAACATAAGATAAATAAAACAAAGGAAATACAAATTTTGTTCTCATAAAAGACTTCACTTGTATTTCCTTTTTAATAATTACTTGATTCTCGTATTTAGCATCAATCTGACAACCATAGGTGGCCAAATTCATACTACATTATATAGGTACCTATTGAATCCTGTTTTAGAAACTGCATTTGAATGAATCGTCTAATGATTTGAGATGAATTTTCACGGTTATTCCGGTTGTTATAAGAGGAAGATAACAAGCTATCTGACGATTAAAAGAATCGAAACAGACCGGAATATCACTCAAAACATAGGCAAAAGTCAATCAAAAAAGATATGTATAGAAATTCAAAACAGTTTCTTACTCAATGGTAGTTTCTCCGGTTTCCGGATCATAGGTTTTCACAATTACCTTCGAAAGGCCGAGTTCTGCCAACGCAATCCAGTTGGAGCCGCTTGTAGAAGATTTCACCTTAAACCAAAGATAGCGGTAAGATGCACCGGCTTTTATTATATCCGATTCGTAAGACGCAGCTTTTGTATTAGGCAAATTACTCAAAGACGCCAACAAAGTGGTCTGGCTCTCATCATAATTCTTTCCATCAAAAGTATTGCTGCCCAGAATATCCATCTCTTTGGGATTGTCTTTATTGTTATTGTCACGACAAACATAAGAGAACAGGAAAGTGGACAAAGCATTCTCTTCACCCAAGTCGACCACAATATAGTGAGGGAAAGGCGTAGGACTGCTCCATGACATGTGGAAATAAGTGTCATTCCTTCCATCCACCAGGTTTGCGATAGGTCCTTCACTACTCTCCTGATCATCTGTATACAACTGTTTTGCAGACAAGGTTATAGGATTCCGGTCAGTCTTGATCTGTTTCAGAGCAGGAAGTGCCTGTGCCATGATACTGCAACTTTGCGAAGCTTCCCCGGCACGATTGCAAGGTTGCAATGTAAAGTTAATGTCACCATACCGATGCAGCAGATTGTCCACCAACATGGTATCACTATTCACACTTGCCAATCTCATACATTTCTTCCCGTCTTCAGGTAATGTATAGGTCACTTTTACATAATAATAATTAGAATCGGCTGGTACGGTCCATTTCAATTTGATAGCACCGGCTTTGGCTTCAGCCGACAGTGAATTCTGATCTATAGAGGTCGGCATGGGATACTTCTCATCGCTAGAGCAGCCGATCATATTTATCAGGCCCAGTATCACGCACAGGCCAAGCAGTATTTTTTTCATCTTCATTTCTCTTTAAAAAGATTAATAACCCGGATTGTTTACTAATTTTTCATTTCTGTTAATATCGGCAGAAGGTATGGGCAACAGATATTGAGTCGGCGCCTCGAACTTACGCTCAAAGTCAATAGTCTTCACTATCGCATAATCTTCTATGGTAGTAGCAGCAATATTCAACCCCTTAGCCTTGACATTAAAATATTGTCCAGCCAGCAGCCAACGGCGCATATCCCAGAAATTCTGGTTTTCCAAATAAAGTTCATTCATTCTCTCCTGCCGTACAATCTGACGTAATTTTGTCTGATCCAATGTAGCAACACCACTCCATGCTGTTTCTACTGTAGGGATACCGGCACGTTCTCTGACTTTGTTCAAATATTGTTTGGCTGTCTCCAGATCATTAGTCTCCACACATGCTTCGGCATATGCCAAATACAAGTCGGCAAGACGAATAATGGGCCAGGGATACTGATTCAATTTCGTAGCATTTGTAGAAACAACAGTATTAGGATCGACACCTTTTTTGTTCAGATAACCACTTGGAGTATAGTTACCCGGTCGCTGTACGGTGGCCGTACCACGACTGCAGTTACCTCCCAATACAAAATCGCATATCAATCTGCTATCCGAATTATCTTTCTTACCGTTACTCATAACATAGGCCGGATTAGTTGACCCGTTCATCACTTCGTAATATCCACCCTGAAAAGCTACCCAAGCATAAAAGCGAGGTTCGCGATCCAAATTAAACAGGAGTGTTTTACTTCCTTCATGAGCCTCGTCAGCATGGCTGGCATCCACATTGACGATCTTTAATTTGTCTTTATCTTTATACTCCGGATCTTCGTCCCAAGGTAAACCGTTTTTAGTATAAAAACGATTTAACATGGTCCATGTCGGGCCGACACCATTCCACGCCCAGCCGTCAGTCACAAATGGTAACGATTTGTTTTGTATACCATACGAGCCTTCACTACGCGTTTCTGCCAGAAGAACCTCCGGATTACGCGAATCCCAATCGACCAAGCTGGTTCGAAGACACCGGACAGGACCTGCCGCCGGATAGGATTCGCATCCTCATTACCTATCTTATAGTCTTGCTTTACATACAAAGCATGTCCGTTCTGCTCGGCAAGGTCAATCGCCTCTTTAATAGCTGTCTTTGCTTTTACCCACTTATTAGGATCATAAGTCAGAGGCATTAACTGACTACCGGATTTATCTGTAAAATTACTATAGAAACTTGAGTTTCCATTGAATAACGGAGAAGCTGCATACAAAAAGCATTTTCGCTTTCACAGCCTTAGCTCCTACACTGGTTGCCAGTCCGTAATCTTCTTTATTGGTACGTATGGCAGGCAATGAACTTGCGGCTTCATCCAATAAATTGCATATCCAGTCTACACATTCGTCATATGAAGTTCGGGGTAAATATTCTGCTTGCGAAGCATTTACATCCGGTAGTTCCTTGATCAGGATAATAGGTCCGTAACAACGTGCCAACTGATAATGATAATAAGCAATCAGAAACTTAACCTGTGCGATATAGTCTGTTTTTACACTTTCAGTCAGGTCGGGTACCTTGTCTACATTTTCCAGAAATATATAGCACTGACGCAATCCTTGAAAAAATGTATTCCAATAAGAAATCACCGGCGAAGAAGCCGTATAGTTGCCTTTTGGAAAACTGGCAAACGTTTCATGTTCAAAAGCCGTTATCACTTCATCTCCTGTCAGCAAATCGAGACTGCCTGATGCCACATTACTTTGCGGCAAATAGCCATAGCAAGAATAAACAAAATTCTTAGCCGCATTCCGGTCTTTAAATGCATCTGCCTCAGTCGTTATTTCATCCGGAACAATATCCAGAAAGTCGCAGGAACTATATCCTATCGTCAGCAAAAACAAAAATAGGAGTTTATATATTATCTTCATAAGTATATATTATTTAAAAGTTAATTGAATACCAACATTATATGTACGTTGTGTCGGGTATTTCATACCGGCACCTCCACCCATTTCAGGATCCCATAGCTTAAATGGAGAAAAGGTCAACAAGTTACTTCCGTTCACATAGATTCTTGCCCATTTGAAGCGATAGCCGATTTCGGCATTCCGCAATTTCAGGAACGAAGCATTCCGCAGCCAATAAGAAGAAGACGCCGTATTGTTGTTGTTATTATATTGTGTCAATCGCGGATACCGTGCATTCGGGTTCTGATTATCTTTGCTCCAATGATCATCGGAAATCCATTTCAGAACATTATTTTTACTTTGCGTTCCAAATGGTTCGAAACCGCTCATCATAAATGACACGCGCGCTTGTCCCTGAAAGAAGAAAGAGAAATCCCAATTCTTCCATGTAATAGAGGGACCAAATCCGTATATTATCTCCGGAATTGTGGGATATCCTAATACCACTCTGTCATCTGATGTTATTTTTCCATCATAATTACCGCTCGCGTCCGGCTGATCTACATACTTCACATCGCCCGGTGCAATAGCAATATTACCGATAGTCGACTGAGGATTATTCGCAATATCAGCTTCATCAATATACAATCCGTCTGCTACATATCCCCAGATTGAGTTCAGGCTCTTTCCAACCTGCGATAATGCCGGACGAAGTCCTGCCGCTTCATCATACTTCAAAACCTCATTGTGTGCATAGGTAAAAGTTCCTTTCATCTGGATAGAAAAGTTCCGGTTCAACTGTTTTCCATAATCCAAAGCAAGGTCAAATCCTGTATTCTTCACTTTAGCGAAATTACCGTAGATTTTAGTACTGGCAGTTCCCAGATAATTCGGTATGGAATTTTTTTCTGCTGAAAAATATTATCTCTAATCTCCCTGAATCCGTCGACAGTGATATTTAATGAATTGAAGAGCTGTAAATCGACACCCACATTCAGTTTATTTCCGACTTCCCACGTAAGTTCATTATTCTGGAATCGATTATAAGTAGGTCCTGATAATGAAGTGGTACTACCACCATATCCGGTTGTATAAGACGGGCTTTCAGTCAAATTCACGATTGCCAGATAAGCAAAACGGTCACTGCCGATTTGATCGTTACCTACCAAACCATACGAACCGCGGACTTTAAAATTGAAATAACCGGTTTTATCGGTTTCCAAAATTTTTCTTCACTGATATTCCATCCCAACGATATGGATGGGAACAGTCCCCAACGATGCCCTTTGGCAAAACTCTCAGAACCATTGTAGCCCGCATTTACTTCAAGCATATACCGATGATCGTAATCATAAGACAAACGTGCCGCCACACCCATTTTACGTTTTGGAAGCGAAGCAATAAGACTGCTGTTTACATTCGTATTGTAATCATCCTGGTTATAAAGCAACATACCACTTACATTGTGCGAGCCGAACGAACGTTCGTAATTCAGGTATCCCTGAATATAAAACCGACGGTCACCGTTGGTACCGAAAAAGGCATCCATCGTATGATTACTCGGTTCTCCGATAGGTGTATTGGTAAAGTCATAGGAACCGTCTTCATTCTGTTTATAATCGGAAAGCTGATAACTATTATATCCTTGCAGACGGAACTTTGATTATAACTCCAATTCTTAAATGAAACCAAAGCTCTGAAGCTTAATCCCTTCGTTATAAAATCCAGTTTCTGATCCCAGTTTACATTGGCTACTACCGTACTCTCAAACGTATCCTTGTAACCTGCACTTGAAAGAGCTACCGGATTGAGCGGCTGATAATTTCCGGCAAGGATACCTCCCCAATGGTACCATGTGTCAGATCCCTGCGGAAACATAACCGGAAAATCAACAGGATTGGTTCCCATAATAGCACTGAATATATCGCCTACGCCATTACCATCCTTAGTTGTCAAAGGACCATGCATATCATTCAACTGTACATTCAGGTGAAGCGAAATGGTAGAAGACTTAGAGAGATGAAAATCCACGTTGTTCTGGAACGCATATTTCATGTAGTCTATATTATTTTTATAAGAGAAGAAGTCACTGGAACGATCTTTCAACATTCCGGTTTCATGATTCATATTGACATTCATAAAATAAGTAATTTTAGATGTACCTCCACGTACATTAAAATTCGCTTTTTGATTAAATGTCGCATCTTTGAAGACCTCCTTGTACCAGTCCACATTAGGATAAATATAAGGATTCAGATTATGGATCGTACCATTTATTTTTTCATCAGAATAGAGCACAGCCCCTGTTCCCTGATTGGTAACCGCTTCATTGTACAAACGCATATAAGTGGGTCCGTCAACAATTTCCGGTTTCTTAGTCGGAGTATTTACATAGCCTTCTAAACGTACGCCGATGATCGGTCTGTCCAAGTCACTTCCCGATTTTGTTTTAACGATAAGTACACCGTTTGCTCCACGAGTACCATACATCGCCGATGCCGCGCATCCTTCAATACGGAAAAGCTTTCAATTACTTCAGGATCCAATGAATTCAAGTCCGCTTTGGATACTTCAACTCCATCCAAAATAATTAGAGGAGAAGTCGCTCCGTTCATGGTTGCAACACCACGAATGAAAAAGTCCGCAGAATTCTGTCCCGGTTCTCCACTACGCTGGTAAGCAATCACACCCGACAAGCGTCCGGCAAATGAAGAAGAAAGGTTGGCAGAAGGTACCAGAAGATCCGAAGGACGAACCGACTGAATCGATCCGGTGATAGTCTCCTTTTTCTGTCCCGTACCAAAAGCAGTGACCACCACCTCATCCAGCTGCTGGGCATCTTCCGCAAGAGTGATAGACATTACCTTTTGACTACCGACTTTAACTTTCTTGGTAACATATCCTATATATGAAATCTGTATTTCATTTTTAGGAAATGCCGCTAATTCAAATTTACCATCTACATCGGTAATCACACCTGTGGTAGTACCCAGTAATTGCACTGTTGCACCGATGATAGGTTCACCGGTTTTTGAATCTGTTACTATACCAATGATTTTTGCCTTTTTCTGTTGTGTACTTTCCGTTTTCTCAACTTTAAGAATAACTTCATTCCCTTTAATAACATAACTGATATTACTCCCTTTAAAGACTTCGTTCAAGACGTCATCAATAGAACCTTTACAATCGATACTCTTAAGAGTTGTGTTTTTCAAATCATTAGCGTTATAGAAAAAAGTATATTGACTGCTTTTTTCTATGAGCCGGATGGCTTGAGGAATAGTGAGAGACTGACCTTTAACCACAATCTGTCCTTGCGCAGCAAGTGCAGACAGCGGATAAAGCAACAAAGCCATAACGATGTATTTGAGACACCGCTTCTGACAAGAAAATAAAAACTTGTTCATGCTTCAATTTTTAGATTTAACATTGGGTTAATAAATATTAGTTGTAAATAATAATCTCGTGATTTATTTCTTTTTTCCGAAGATTCAGGCTAAAACAAATTTTATCAATAACGTCTTCCAAAGACTCATCATAGCGGATACTCCCTGTAAAGGCACAATTTTTATTCACTTTATCGCTGATAATGATACGTGAACCATACATTTGGTTTATAATCCTAGTCAAATGTTCCAAATTAAATTGTGTAAAATTATAACGGCCGTTTTGCCACTCTATATTTTCTATTTGCCTTAATTGAGTCCCTGCATCAGCAGGATTATATACCAATTCCTGAAGTGGTTTCATCTCTATTTTATGTTGAGTCGATTCAACATTAAATTCAATGCTTCCATTAAACAAAGTAATTTCATTGGCACTGGGATTGTTCTGCTTTATCAAAAAGCAAGTTCCTTTCACTTCGATAAAGGCTTTATCGATATACACCCTAAATTTTCTACCCATATTTTTGTGAACTTCGAACAAAGAATTACCTTTCAGCCATACATTCCGATGCTTCTTGAAATCTTCGGCAAAACGTATAGAACTTCCCGGCTGCATCCAGACCTTCGAACTATCTGGTAATAAATACATTCTGCTTTTCTGAGCTGTAATTTCAATATATTTATCCATCGGGGTACTACCTTCATTTAAATGCATCCAAAGTCCACCGACAATCAAAACAAGAGCTACAGAAGCAGCAATATACCATAGTTCTAAAGGAACTAATGCTATATCACATAAAAACTTTAATGCATTGGTTATTCAATCTTGTATATTTATTAGATATTATACTAAATATCAGAAGTTTAATAGATATAAAAAATAAACACATGTTTTTATATTATAGATACCAGAGAAACTTTTTCTAAAAAAAAAGTTGCTCTTGTCATGTGGTGGTAGATGGGATTAGTTTCTTTGTTACTTTTATTTAGTTTTAGATAACACAAAATAATTTATTTATAATTATTAAAAAATAAAATAACAAAAGCCCTAATCTGATCAAGAAGCTATTGGCAAGATCAATTGGACAAGAAACGCAAGAAACTCTATTATTCAAATTTAATAGAAAAACAAATGAGAAAACAATGGAAATGAAAATAAGAATATTCGGTAGAAAATGAGATTAAATAAGATATGGGACAAGATCGAGAACCAATGCTTTATTATAAAAGTTCACAAAAGAATAGTTCCTTTAGAACTTATCCAATAAATATATGTTGCTATTATTTTATTTATAAAGAGAAAGAACATATTACCCAATTAAGTGCATATAATAGGATAATATAGCCATAATACACCAAGATAAATTAAACAAAAAATGTTATTTTTTAATATTCTTGTAGAAATCGCAGAAATTTAGAACAAAAAGATTACTTTTGCACCTCTAATTACTAAAACAGATGCAAGAAAAAGAAACAGTCAGGAAATTAAAGCATGGCGATCAGGAAGCATTTGCTTTTTTATACAATCATTACTGGAAACAAGTTTATAATTTCACAAGACTCTATTTCACCGCCTCTATGGATATTGAGGAAATTGTGCAGGAAGTATTTGTGAAAGTATGGGAATCTCATCATTTCTTGGATGAAAACAAAAGTTTTGAAGGCTACCTCTTTATCATAACCCGAAACGTGATCTTCAATCATTCACGTAGGTATTACAAAGAGACAGCCCTCAAAATAACAGCTATACAAGCAGTCGAAGAATCTTATGACATGGAGGGAGAGTTTTTGGGCATCGAAATAACCACGCTGGGCATCGAGCACATCATAGGTAATTGATGACGCCGTTGATGTATTGCAACTGTGCCAAATCCACATATCCCTTGGCAGAACGTTCAAGTTTGGCACGCAGTTGGTAGACCTCCTTTATCTTATTGAAATCTACAATGGCATTCTTCGCTTCCTTAAAAGCATTCAGCACTGTCTTTTCATAGCTATGCACTTCGGCTTCAAAAGAAGCCTTCTGTGCATTCAATGCAGCACGGTTCTTTCCCCAACCGAAAAGTGGTGCCAAGACTGCCCCATTCAATAAGGAATAGGGAGATTCCAGGAAATTGGATAACACATCACTTTCCAATCCAAATTGTCCGGTCAGGGCCAAACGGGGGAACATATTGGTATAAGCAACTTTCACTCTGGCATGTTCAGCCCTCAACTGCTGCTCTGCCACACGGACATCGGGGCGACGTTCCAACAAATCGGAAGGCAGACCTACCGGTAAGAACTCCGGCACATCCAGTTCCTGCAGAAAATTGACACGCTTGATACGGGTAGGGAATTCCCCCACAAGGAAGGATATATCATTTTCTTTCAGAGAGATACGGCGTTCCAAATCCGGAACAAGAGTAGCCGTACGAGCCAACTCCACTTGAGCCTGTTGATAAGAGGTCTCCGAGGTCAGCCCTCCTTCAAAACGGATACGCGCCAAGCGCACTCCCTCTTCACGCGCCTTTTGTGTCTGGCGCACAATCTCCAGTTCCGTATCAAGGGCTACCAGCTCATAATAAGCCTGCGCCACTTCGGCAACGATGGTCATGCGCAACGCACGCTGCGCCTCCACACTTTGCAAATATTCGGCCACAGCAGCCACTTTCTTCCATCTCAAGTTTCCCCAAAGGTCCAGTTCCCAAGAGAGCAACGCCTTGGCTTCGTAAGTATTGCCTACATCACGGCTATGACCACCGTAATTCTCCACCTCGCGCTCAGCCTCCACCTTTCCGGTGAGCTGCGGCAGAAGGTTGGCAACACTGATACGTTTTTGGGCAGCCATCTCCTTGACACGGGAAGCTGCAATCAGCATGTCTTTGTTATATTCCAGAGCACGGTCTATCAAAGCACGCAGCGTGCTGTCCGTATAAACTGCCTGCCACTGTTCATCGGCTATGCTCATGCTATCCTGCTGCTGTGCCAGGCTATCCGGCAATGCCATCTCCGGACGCACATAGCTCTTGCCCACCTTGCATGAGGTAAGGGCAAACATACTCAGTAACAAAATAATATATATGTTCTTTCTTTTCATAAACGTTGTCTTTAAAATCAGTCTTTCTTAATCTTATGCTGCACTTTGGCTTTTGTCTTGTATACCAGGACAAAGAAGAACGGTACAAGCACAATACCGAATACAATGGCAAATATCATTCCGAAGAAAAGACTCCGTACCAATAGCCAGCACGGCTCGCCGAACCGGGACCGCTTGCCAACACCATAGGAAGCATACCCAGCACAAAGGCGAGGGAAGTCATCAGGATAGGGCGGAAACGCAATTGGGCGGCATGGATGGCAGACTGTATCAAGTCTCCTCCCTTGTCAACCTGCACCTTGGCAAACTCCACAATCAAAATGGCATTTCTTTGCTGCAAGCCCCACCAGCATCACCAAGCCGATCTGGAAATATACATCGTTTTCCAATCCGCAAACCCATACTCCCAGATAAGCCCCCAAAGGCAGCCACCGGCAAAGAGAGTAACACAGCAATCGGTACCGTCCAACTTTCGTACTGTGCTGCCAGGAAAAGGAATACAAATAGGAACACCAGCGCCAATACCAATCCGGTCTGTCCTCCCGCCTTTTTCTCCTGATAGGAAAGCCCACTCCACTCCAGTCCGATATTATCGGGCAAATGATATCGGGCAATCTGCTCCATAATCTCCATAGCCTGTCCGGAACTATACCCCTGTGCCGTGCCTCACCGCGGAATACAGCAGTAGTAAACATATTGAAACGTTTAATGCTGCCGGGACCCGTAGTATATGATGCGTTTCCCAAAGAAGTCAGCGGAATCATAGCCCCGTTGGAAGCCTTCACGAAGAACAAGTTAATATTGTCCTTATGTTCCCGATAGGGTGCCTCAGCCTGAATGTATACCTTATAGATACGGTTGAACATATTGAAGTCATTTACATAAACCGAACCGGTATAAGCTTTCATTGTTGAAAAAACATCCGCCAAAGGCACACCTAGCATCTTCACTTTATCACGGTCCACATCGAAATAAAGCTGTGGAATATCCGACTGAAGTGAAGAAGAAAGTCCCGTCAACTCTTTGCGCTGAGAGGCATAATACATCAGCGTATCCGCCGCCTGCACCAAATTTTCGAAAGTAGCCTCGCCACGAGCCTCCAGTTGCATCTCAAAACCACCCGAGGTTCCCAAACCGGGAATAACAGGAGGAGTAGAAAGATAGACTTTACACTCCGGATACTCACTCAGGTCGTGACGGACGTTTGACATAATCTCATCAATTGATGTATCCTTGCGGTCTTCCCACGGCTTCAAGATAACAGTCAATTCACTACGAGCCTGATTGCTACCTACACGGGGACTGCTTCCGGTAACATTCTGTACATAGGCTATATACGGATTCTTTTCCAGATAAGTGATGGCACGATCCGTCACCTCCCGGGTACGTTCCAGCGTAGCACCTTCTGGCAATTCCAACTCTATCTTGAAGTACCCTTGGTCTTCCACCGGAAGGAAACTTGTCGGAATCAGCCGGTGAATCAACAAAATACCAATAAGCACCACTCCGAAACCGGCCAATACACGACGCGGATTACCGATTACCCTACGGATAGCGATTACATATTTATGATTGCCCACGTTCAACCAATGGTTGATTTTACGGAAAACAATGTTCTTCTTTTTGCCATTGTCCGGTTTCAGAATCAGCGAACACATGACCGGACTCAGAGTCAGCGCCACAACAGTCGAAATCAGTACGGATACAGCGATGGTAATAGTAAACTGGCGGTAAAGTTGGCCCGTAATTCCGCTGAGGAAGCTCACCGGCACAAATACGGCACAAAGTACCAGCGAGGTAGCAATCAACGCACCTGCCAATCCATTCATGGCTTTCTTGGTAGCTTCATATGGCGGCAACTTCTCTTCCTCCATAATACGCTCTACATTTTCCACCACTACAATAGCATCATCCACCACAATACCGATGGCAAGAATCAACCCGAGCAATGTCAATATGTTCAGCGAGAAACCGAAAATCAGCATGAAACCAAATGTACCGATCAGTGAAATAGGAACGGCAACAATCGGAATCAACGTAGCCCGCCAACTCTGCAAAGAAAGATAAACGACGAGTACTACCAGGATCAATGCTTCAAACAAGGTCTTATAAACTTCATGAATAGACTCGGAAATATAAGTCGTCATATCGAACGGAACTTCATAGCTCAGCCCTTCAGGGAAGTTTTTACTGATTTCATCCATCGCCTCTTTTACACTTTTCGCTACTTCCATTGCGTTAGCGCCCGGAAGCATATAAATTCCCAGAACGGCAGCATTCTTACCATTGATGCCACTCTCTGTACTATATGATGAGGCTTCCAGTGAAACTCGTGCCACATCGCGCAGACGAATGATAGAGCCATTTGTATTGGCACGAATCACAATATTTTCGAATTGTTCTACAGTAGAAAGACGTCCCTGCGTAGTGATAGGGATTGTCACATCGAGCCCCTTCACCGGTTGCTGCCCAAGTACACCGGCAGCCGATTCGCGGTTCTGGTCTTTCAAAGCATTCTGCAAATCCTGAACAGTCAATCCGAAATTTGCCAGTTTGTCCGGCATGGCCCAAATCTGCATGGCATAGTAACGGCTACCGATATTGGACACACGTCCTACTCCCGGAATACGGCGGATTACATCAAGTACATTAATCGTCGCAAAATTACTCAAATAGATTTCGTCAAATTTCGGATCGGACGACATCAATGTAAGGGTCATCAACTGGCTGGGCGCCTGCTTTTCAACTGAAATTCCGTTTTGAATAACTTCAGCCGGCAAACGGCTTTCCGCCAGCTTCACCCGGTTCTGAATTTCTACAGCGGCCAGGTCCGGATCGGCAGAAACATCAAAAGTAACCGTTGCCGAGAAGCCTCCGGAGTTGGAACTGTTCGACTCCATATAAAGCATACCCGGTGTTCCGTTAATCTCCTGTTCGATGGGAGTTGCTACAGCCTGCGAAACCGTAAGCGCACTGGCTCCCGGATAAGAGGCACTGATCTTCACTACCGGAGGAGTGATCTGCGGATACTGGTCGACAGGCAACATGGTCAGTCCGATGATGCCGATGATGACTATCAGTATCGAGATAACGATCGAGAAAACAGGTCTATCTATAAAAAAACTAACTTTCATATTCAGTAAGGTCTCACCCCGCCCCTCTCCCAACGAGAGGGAGGAAGAGTTTCTTTTAAATTATACGTTTTTATCTATCTCAGGAAAAGGGAATCACTCAGTCTCTTTTTTCTCAGCTGACGGCTGGGGTAAAGTAGCTCTCACTTTCATTCCCGGTGTCAGCTTGTGATACCCTTCCACCACCACTTCTTCACCTGCACCCAAACCTCTCTCCACAACGAGTTTATTACCAAATTCAGGTCCCAACTCAATGAACCGTTTCTCTGCCGTAGAATCTCTGCGCATCACATAAATATATGCTCCGCCTTTCTCGATAGTCACTGCTTTATGCGGTACAACGATGGCTCCTTCACGTACATCCAAGAGCAGCTTTACCTTCGTAAACTGTCCCGGAAGCAATACCTGTTTCGGGTTCGGCATCTCCGCTCTTACCGAAAAAGTACCGGTCTGCGGATCTACCTGAGGTTCGGCAAAATCCACATATCCTTTATAAGGGTATACCGTATTATCCGCTAAGGTAATGGTGATGTTCGGCTGCCAGGAACGGGAAGAGTCCTGCTGACCGATATTGATATTACGTTCTTTGCTCTTCAGATAATCCAGAGCAGTCATGCTGAAGTCCACCAGCACCGTATCACTCTTCACAACTGTAGCCAAAAGCGATTTTCCACCCGGTCCCACCAGTGTCCCCAAATCCACATTACGTTCGCTGATATGTCCGGACAACGGCGAACGGACCAATGTATAACCCAACTCCAACTCTGCCTGCGCCAGGTCCGCCTCACTCATGGCAACGGTTGCCACCGCACTTTCATAGGCCGCCTCCGCATTGTCCAGATCTAACTGGCTGGCCGCATTCTGGGCATACAAAGGCTTGATACGCTCCAAATCCCGCTTTGCTTTCAATGCCTGTGCTTCATCTTTTTTCAGTTGTGCCCGTGCTTTATCTGCCTTTGCACGATATTGATCCTGATTGATCACAAAAAGCACCTGATTTTTATTCACATACGTTCCCTCGGCAAAGAGCATACTTTCCAGATACCCCTCCACACGGGCCCGCACTTCCACAAATTGTTGTGCACGTATGCGCCCCACATACTCACCGAAAATCTCTACATTATCCCTTTCTGCGGGCTCTACAATTACAGTCGGCACTTCCGGCTCTACTTTATGTGGTCGTGTCAGAATCCAGTAAATGCCTGCCACCAAAGCCAAACAGACGATGCCTGCAATTGTTCTTTTTTCTCCTCAGTTTTAGCTCTTTTCTCGTAAAAACAGTCTCATGCTTGTTTGTATTATTAAAATTAACTTATCCTTTATTAGCTACTTTACAAATCAGATACCAAATTATACCTGAACCGATCTTTTCAACTAAAAGCGCCTCCATACGTCTTACAAAGGCAATTTTAATGATTTACCGAACTTAGTTGCCATTCGTTAAAAGTGTGGAATTATGCCCATTAGTGTAGAATAATTCCACAAAAGGGCCGCAAAGATAATTCTTTTCTGCATAAGTTCCATAACTTTCACTTTTAATGGCATTCGCTACTTATTTATCAAATAATAGTATAAATTTGTAGTAACATTCATAATAACACTATAATGAAAAACATTTGTCATTGATATTAGTTCTGTTACCGGTACTTTTTCTGGCACTCCCCGCTCTGGCACAAGAACGTAAAAAAGTCGGAGTGGTACTCAGTGGAGGAGGTGCAAAAGGGGTAGCACATATCCAGGCACTGAAAGTCATAGAAGAAGCCGGCATTCCGATCGATTATATAGTAGGTACCAGTATGGGATCCATTATCGGCGGATTATACTCTATCGGATATACTCCTCAGCAATTGGACAGCATGGTGCGCAAACAGGACTGGATGTTCTTACTGAGCGACCGGGTGAAACGTAGCGCCATGTCACTCAATGAACGTGAAAAGTCAGAAAAATATGTTTTTTCGTTTCCGTTTACCAAAAGTCCCAAAGATGCAGTTTCAGGTGGCATCATAAAAGGACAAAATCTGGCCAATCTTTTTTACGGAACTGACAGTGGGATATCACGATTCCGTAGATTTCAACAAACTTCCCATCCCCTTTGCCTGCGTTTCACAAAATATCGTAAATGGCGAACAGATTGTGTTCCACAATGGAATACTTGCCACAGCTATGCGGGCCAGTATGGCTATTCCGGGAGTATTCACCCCGGTACGGAAGGATAGTATGATCCTGATTGACGGCGGCATGATCAACAACTACCCTGTAGATGTGGCCAGATCGATGGGTGCGGATATCATCATCGGGGTAGATGTACAAAACAATCTGAAAGGAATCGACAAACTAAACAGCGCTCCGGACATACTCTCTCAAATCATCGACCTGACAACTAAAAACAACCATCAAAGCAATGTCGGCCTGACCGATACTTATATAAAGGTAAATGTAGAAGGATATTCCTCGGCCAGTTTTACTCCTGTAGCCATCGACTCCCTGATGCACCGGGGAGAAGTAGCAGCCCGCAAGCAATGGGCTTCTCTGCTCGCTCTCAAAAAGAAAATCGGCATTGCAGACACGTTCGTACCCCAATCGCACGGCCCTTATACCATGTTCTCAAAGGACCGGACCCTGCATGTGAAAGAAATCACCTTCTCCGATGTAGAAGAAAACGATAAGAAATGGTTAATGAAGAAATGTAAACTGCAAGAAAACAGCAGAATCAGCATGCGTCAGATTGAGCAGGCACTGTTCATCCTGCGTGGAAACCAGTCTTACTCAAATGCCAGTTATACACTGACCGATACTCCCGAAGGTTACAAACTAAACTTCCTGCTAGAGAAAAAGTACGAGAAAACGATTAATGTAGGCATCCGGTTCGACTCGGAAGAGATAGCTTCATTATTAATAAACGCTACGGCACAGTTAAAGACTCATATTCCTCCAAAGTCTCCGTCACCGGGCGATTGGGCAAACGATACATGGCACGGGTAGACTATACATTGGAGCCGATGCAACAACGAAACGTCAACTTTTCGTACATGTTCCAATACAATGACATCAACATTTACGATCATGGTGACCGTGCCTATAACACTACTTACAAATATCATTCCGGTGAGTTTGGATTTTCGGATGTATGGTATAAAAACTTTCGGTTTGGGTTCGGAGCACGAATCGAGTATTTCAAATACAAAGATTTCCTCTTCAAGAAACCGGAATTTACGATGAATGTCAATTCCGAATATTTCATCAGCTATTTTGCACAATTACGTTACAACACTTTCGACAAAGGGTATTTTCCATCTAAGGGAAGTAACTTCTCCGGAGCTTATTCGCTGTACACAGACAACTTTGCCCGATATAACGGACATGCCCCCTTCTCTGCACTCAGTGCTTCCTGGGAAAGTGTATTCTCCATAAGTAACCGCCTGACATTGATCCCGGCACTTTATGGCAGGGTATTGATCGGCCAAGAGATCCCTTATGCTTATGAAAATGCGTTAGGAGGCGATGTATTCGGCCGTTACCTTCCTCAACAACTCCCGTTTGCAGGAATTTACAATATAGAACTAACTCACAATTCCGTTGCCGTGGCTTCCTTGAAACTACGCCAACGCATGGGTAGCAAACATTATATCACGTTGGCCGGAAATTTCGCCTTGAGTGATGACAATTTTTTCAAAATCCTGAAAGGTAACCGGATTTACGGTTGCAGTATCGGATACGGCCTGGACAGTATGTTCGGTCCGTTGGAAGCTTCATTAGGATATTCCAATCAATCCAAAGACGTGGGATTCTACGTAAATTTAGGATTCTCTTTTTAAGAAACTTAACCCGTATCCCGATAGGGTGTAGCCTTATGAAGCAAAGGGTGTAGCCATCCGGACAATAGGGTGTAGCTCTGCCTTGCGGATGGCTACACCCTATTTCGGTCCCTTCTCAGACGACCGGACAACCGGACAGACAGAGCACGGATTTATTTAATTATTTCAAATTTATTACTCAGAACCAAAGAAAGTCATTATCTTTACCGAAAATATTTTCTATATACTCACATAAAACATTTGGAATAATGGCAAAGAGAAGAGAACTTAAAAAAAACGTAAATTATATCGCAGGTGAATTATTTTCAGAGTGTCTGATCAACAGTAAGTTTATACCGGGTACCGACAAAAAGAAAGCTGACGAGTTGATGGTGGAAATTATGAAAATGCAAGATGAATTCATCAGTCGAATCAGTCATACAGAACCGGGTAACGTGAAAGGATTCTACAAAAATTCCGTTCGGACTTCAATGCAAAGGTAAATGAAATCATCGACGCTATCGCGAAACTGAATTAAGAATGAAGAAAGCAATATATAGCTTTATCTACTATCACCTGTTGGGGTGGAAAACCAATGTAACGGTACCGAACTATGATAAATGTGTAATCTGTGCGGCACCTCATACAACGAATATGGACCTCTTTATCGGTAAACTGTTTTATGGAGCGATAGGCCGTAAAACCAGTTTCATGATGAAAAAAGAGTGGTTTTTCTTTCCTTTAGGAATCTTGTTCAAGGCCGTAGGCGGCATTCCCTGTAAATCGAGGACGCAAAAGCTCACTGGTAGAACAAATGGCAGAGGTCTTTGCCAAAAGACCTAAGTTTCATCTTGCAATCACTCCCGAAGGAACCCGTAAACGCAACCCCAACTGGAAAAAAGGATTCTACTACATCGCATTGAAAGCGCAAGTCCCTATTGTGCTGATCGGAATCGATTACAATACGAAAACAGTTACCTCCACCAAAGCAATCATGCCCAGCGGAGACATTGAAAAGGATATGCGTGAAATAAAACTTTATTTCAAAGATTTCAAGGGAAAACATCCCGAGAACTTCTCCATTGGAGACGTTGAATGATTATTCATGAAAATCTCGATTGTACAGACAGATATTATCTGGGAAAATAAACAGGAAAATCTCCGTTTGCTCCGCGAAAAGCTATCACCTCTTCGCGGAACAACGGAGATTGTTGTTTTACCGGAGATGTTTACAACAGGATTCAGCATGAACAGCCGGCTATTAGCCGAACCGGTTTCCGGTACCACGCTCCGGAGTCTCAAAAATTATGCCATAGAATTTCATTTGTCATTGGCCGGGAGTTTCATTTGTGAAGAACAAGGTTCTTATTATAACCGGGCTTTCCTGATCACTCCCGATGAACAGGAATTTTACTATGACAAACGCCACCTCTTCCGCATGGGACACGAAGCGGAACATTTTTCGGCAGGCAGCCGGAAAGTGATCATTCCCTACAATGGTTGGAACATCTGCCTGCAGGTATGTTACGACCTCCGCTTTCCTGTCTGGAGCAGGAATGTGAACAATGAATATGACCTCCTTATATATGTAGCCAGTTGGCCGACTCCACGTATTCAGGCATGGAATACATTATTATGCGCACGTGCCATTGAAAATCAATGTTATGTATGCGGTGTGAACCGTATAGGACAGGACGGCAACGGGCTCTGTTATCCGGGGTATTCCGCTTTATATGGACCTAAAGGAGAAAACCTGGCAGGAACTCCCGATTCGGAAGAAAAAATACAAACCATTGAACTTAGCCTGGAAGCCCTCACTACTTTTCGTCATAAATTCCCTTGCTGGAAAGATGCAGACCCCTTTCTCCTTTACTAAATATCCAAGCCTAAATTTCCGTATTTACTAAAAATATCTCTTGAATTATAGTATATAAATGCAAAAAAGTATCTAATTTTGCCAGACAATCAATTTATTGTACCAAAAAACAAACCCTAATTTAACTCATAACACGAATGTTAACCCAATTAATTAATGCACGTATACTCACCCCCCAAGGATGGATGAAAGACGGTTCCGTGCTTATCAGAGACAATAAGATTTTAGAAGTCACAAACTGCGATCTGGCCGTTATCGGAGCTGAACTTATTGACGTCAAAGGTATGTATGTAGTCCCCGGTGGAGTAGAAATCCACGTGCATGGTGGTGGAGGCCGCGACTTTATGGAATGTACGGAAGATGCTTTCCGGGCAGCGGTCCATACTCACATGAAACATGGCACAACAAGTATCTTCCCCACACTGTCATCATCTACAGTCCCCATGATTCAACAAGCTGCAGAAACCTGTACCAAGTTGATGGAAGAGAAAACAGCCCTATACTGGGTCTGCACCTCGAAGGCCATTATCTGAACATGAAAATGGCAGGAGGACAAATTCCGGAAAACATTAAAAATCCTGATCCGAATGAATACATTCCGATCGTAGAACAGTATCATTGCATCAAGCGTTGGGATGCTGCGCCGGAGCTTCCGGGAGCCATGCAATTCGGTAAATATATTGCTGCCAAAGGCATACTGCCTTCCGTAGCCCATACACAAGCCGAATTTGAGGACATACGTACAGCCTATGAAGCCGGATACACACATGCTACACATTTCTATAATGCAATGCCCGGATTCCACAAACGCCGTGAATACAAATACGAAGGTACAGTCGAAAGCATTTATCTGTTGGATGACATGACAGTAGAAGTAGTAGCCGACGGTATTCACGTCCCCCCTACGATCCTGAGACTCGTATATAAAATAAAAGGTGTGGAAAGAACCTGTCTGATCACCGATGCCCTTGCATGTGCCGATAGTGATAGCAAAGAGGCTTTCGACCCGCGCGTAATTATCGAAGACGGAGTCTGCAAACTGGCCGACCATTCTGCTTTGGCGGGAAGTGTCGCCACCATGGACCGCCTGATCCGCACCGTTGTGCAGAAAGCAGAGATCCCACTGGAAGATGCAGTTCGCATGGCTTCCGAAACTCCGGCACGCATCATGGGGGTATATGATCGCAAAGGTTCCTTGCAAAAAGGTAAGGATGCCGATATTCTGGTACTGGACGAAGACCTCAACGTAAGAGCCGTATGGGCCATGGGTAAGTTGGTACCTGAAACAAATACTCTGTTTTAAACGATAAACGTTTTTGAGCGATAACGATTAACAGGCTGTGCCGGTGCAGCCCGTTAATCGTTTATTATTTATCGCCTGTTACTTATCGCTCATTGTTCAAAACCGTTCATCGTTTATCTCCCATCATTTATCGTTCCCTCCTCCCTATTTATAGGTAAAAAAAGATTTTAATTTAATTTCCCTGTCAACCTTATCGCATAGTTGATTGTTTTTATATATATTTGTTCAGAGTTTCCAATAACGACAAAGACTCAGTCAAACTTAATTAATAACAAACTTATGAAGACAAATCTTAGTTCTCAGATTACTCTCAACAGGGTCTCCCCCAGGTATTACAGACCAGAGAATGCATTCGAGAGATCGGTATTGACCCGATTAGAGAAAATTCCTACAGACATCTATGAATCTGTAGAAGAAGGTGCAAATCATATCGCTTGCGAAATAGCACAGGTTATTCGTGATAAACAGAAAGCAGGACGTTTCTGCGTACTGGCATTGCCGGGTGGAAATTCTCCGCGCAGCGTATATGCCGAATTAATTCGCATGCACAAAGAAGAGGGACTCAGTTTCCGTAACGTAATTGTATTCAACATGTACGAATACTATCCGTTGTCTCAAGATGCAATCAACAGTAATTTCAATGCGTTGAAAGAGATGTTCCTCGATCATGTAGATATCGATAAACAGAATATCTTTACTCCGGACGGTACGATTGCCAAAGATACCATCTTTGAATACTGCCGCCTGTACGAACAGCGCATCGAAAGCTTCGGTGGTATCGATATCGCCCTGCTAGGCATCGGCCGTGTCGGTAATATCGGTTTCAACGAACCGGGTTCACGCCTGAACTCCACCACCCGATTGATTTTGCTGGACAGTGACTCACGCAACGAAGCATCCAAGATATTCGGCACCATCGACAACACCCCTATCAGTTCTATTACGATGGGTGTAGCCACAATTCTTGCTGCTAAGAAAATCTATTTGTTGGCATGGGGTGAAGAAAAAGCCAAAATGGTAAAAGAATGTGTGGAAGGTAACGTAACGGATACCATTCCGGCATCTTACTTACAGACCCACAACAATGCACATGTAGCTATCGACCTGTCAGCAGCTTCCAACCTGACACGCATTCAACGTCCCTGGCTGGTGACTTCCTGCGAATGGAACGACAAACTGATCCGTAGCGCAATCGTGTGGCTGTGCCAACTGACCGGAAAGCCGATTCTGAAACTGACCAACAAAGATTATAACGAAAATGGCTTGAGCGAACTGCTTGCCCTCTTCGGTTCTGCCTATAACGTAAATATCAAGATTTTCAACGACCTGCAGCACACCATTACCGGATGGCCGGGTGGTAAACCGAAAGCAGACGACACATATCGTCCGGAACGTGCAAAACCATATCCGAAACGAGTAGTCGTATTTTCTCCGCATCCCGATGACGATGTGATCTCTATGGGTGGTACGATCCGCCGTCTGGTAGAACAGAAACATGAAGTCCATGTAGCTTACCAAACTTCGGGAAACATTGCCGTAGGCGATGAAGAAGTAGTTCGCTTCATGCATTTCATCAACGGATTCAACCAAATCTTTATAAACAGTGAAGATCAGGTGATCAGTGAAAAGTACGCCGAAATCCGTAAATTCCTGAAAGACAAAAAAGACGGTGATATGGACACCCGCGATATCCTGACTATCAAAGGACTGATTCGCCGCGGCGAAGCGCGCACAGCTTGTACTTACAACAACATTCCGCTGGAACGTTGTCACTTCCTGGACCTCCCCTTCTACGAAACCGGTAAAATCCAGAAGAATCCGATCAGTGAAGCCGACGTAGAAATTGTCCGCAACCTGCTCCGTGAAGTGAAGCCTCATCAGATCTTTGTAGCCGGTGACCTTGCCGACCCACACGGCACACACCGTGTTTGTACGGATGCCGTATTCGCAGCCATAGACCTTGAAAAGGAAGAAGGAGCCGAATGGTTGAAAGATTGCCGTATCTGGATGTATCGTGGCGCATGGGCCGAATGGGAAATCGAAAACATCGAAATGGCTGTGCCCATCAGCCCTGAAGAATTACGTGCAAAACGTAACTCTATCCTGAAGCATCAGTCACAGATGGAAAGTGCTCCATTCCTGGGCAACGACGAACGCTTGTTCTGGCAGCGTAGCGAGGATCGTAACCGAGGTACTGCCGCTCTTTACGACAGCTTGGGACTGGCTTCTTACGAAGCAATGGAAGCATTCGTAGAATACATCCCACTATAACCAAAGCCAATTAGTGAAATAAAAATAAAGAAGAGTGAGGAGTTTGGAACTCTTCACTCTTCTTTTGTTTAAACAGAAAAGATACAAATTATATATGAAACAAGAAAAATTCTTCCGTCTTCTTCCTATAGAGGGAGCTTATAATATTCGTGATCTGGGAGGTTATCCGACATCAGACCATAAACATGTAAAATGGAAAACATTCATCCGTTCGGGCGATCTTGACAAACTGACAGAATCCGATCTGGACTATCTTACCTCCTTGCACATCCGAACCGACATCGACTTCAGGAGCATGCAGGAAAAAAAAGCAGCGGCAGACAAAATTCCCTCAACAGTTACACAATATATCCCCTTATCTATCGAAGCAGGCGACATGACCGACATGACACACTTCAACCTGAACAATATACCGGGAATACTCGAACAGGCATACGTTTATATCATCCAAAATGCTCAGGATACTTATCGGGAATTCTTCCGGATTGTTTCGGAAGAACGGAATACTCCTCTTTTATTTCACTGCTCAGCGGGAAAAGACCGTACCGGAATTGCCGCAGCCTTACTACTGGGAGCATTGGGTGTCGACAGGGAAGTGATAATGGAAGATTACATGCTGTCTGCCGAATATATAAAAGGGAAATATGATGCAATCGTACAAGCTCATCCCGGATTTGCCCCTCTCACCACAGTACGGAAAGAATATCTGGAAGCTGCTTTCCAAACCATTGACACTGACTATCAAGGTATGGATAACTACCTGAAAAATCAATTGGGAGTAGATACCCACAGATTGAGAATGCTGTATACCGAATAAATGGACAGTTAGCAACTTCCTCAGCCAATGACTTATCGGCAATTGCCGGTTTTTCATTTATTTCTTCTACTTTTGCACCCGATAATCATTCAACCGAGCATATGAAAAAACTATGTATATTTCTCCTGCTGCTCTTTGCTGCGACAGGAATCTTGTTTGCACAAGAAATAGAAAAAAGCGTGAAAAGAGCGGCTCAGTAATTACTTTGAGACTTACACCCCGGCATCTGCCAATACCGGAAGCTGTAAGTTAAAAAGCGTAGACATAGACTTCGAAGGCAGGAAACTATCTATCTATGCTTCCGAGAGTTTTGCTTATCAGCCGTTTGTACCGGAAACAGTAGACGAAATCTATCATCAGATAGAAGAATTGCTGCCCGGCCCGGTACGTTTTTTCCGAACTACAATTTATGCCAACAACCAACCTATCGAGGAGTTGATTCCCAATTTCTTTCGCGGGAAGAAGAAAAAGATAAATCGCGGCTTTCAAACGCAGAATATAAAGGAGCACCTTGGGTGATAAACACCTCCCGCCCTTACGAAATAACCAAAGGATTGCAGAACCGGCACATCTCCTTGTGGCAAAGCCATGGCAAATATTACAAGAACGATAAAGGCGAATGGGGATGGCAACGTCCACGTTTGTTCTGCACTACCGAGGACCTGTTCACGCAATCTTTCATTCTGCCTTATGTCATCCCTATGCTCGAAAACGCCGGAGCTAATGTCTATACCCCCCGGGAGCGGGATACTCAAAAGAATGAGGTGATTGTGGACAACGATACACGAAACGGTTCCATCTATCTGGAGATGAAAAGCCGCAAAGCCCGTTGGGAGAAAACCGACGGTTATGGGTTCGCACAAAGAAAACCTGTATATGAAGATGGAGAAAACCCTTTCCTGACAGGTAGCGCACGCTTCACCCGGACTGAAAAGAAAAAGAATAAGGCATTTGCCGAATGGATTCCTACAATCCCCGAAACAGGGAGTTACGCAGTATATGTATCCTATCAGACACTTCCAAACAGCGTCAGCGACGCCAAATATCTGGTATTTCACAAAGGTGGTGTTACAGAATTTAAAGTCAACCAGAGGATCGGCGGTGGTACATGGGTATATCTCGGAACCTTTGAGTTTGACAAAGGCAGCAATGATTATGGCATGGTGGTACTAAGCAATGAGAGCAGCGAAAACGGGGTTATCTGTGCCGATGCCGTTCGTTTCGGCGGAGGAATGGGAAATATATCCCGCGGCACAGTAAGCGGACTACCCCGTTATCTGGAGGGAGCCCGTTATTCTGCCCAATGGGCAGGTATGCCCTATGATGTCTACGGAGGCAAACAAGGAACAAATGACTATGCTGACGACATCAATGCACGCTCCAACACCATCAATTACCTGTCCGGTGGTTCTGTATTCAATCCCGGACAAAAAGGACTGGGTGTCCCCTTTGAAATGAACGTGGCGCTGCATAGTGATGCCGGATACAGTAAAACGAACGATATAGTGGGATCACTCAGTATCTATACCACCGATTTCAATAACGGACTGCTTAACTCGGGAAACAGCCGGTATGCTTCACGTGACCTGGCAGATCTCCTGCTCACCCAAATACAAAAAGACATTCGTGCCAAATTCAATATACAGTGGACACGCCGTAGTATGTGGGATCGCAATTATAGCGAAACACGCCTGCCTGCCACTCCATCCACTATCGTCGAATTGCTTTCACACCAAAATTTCGCAGATATGAAACTCGGTCACGACCCGAATTTCAAATTTACCGTAGGACGTGCCATTTACAAAGCCGTATTACAGTTCATCAGCAGTCAGCACAACAAGGAGTATGTAGTGCAACCACTCCCCGTCAGCAACTTCGCCATCGAGTTTGGCAAAAAAAGAAACACCCTGGAACTCTCATGGCAGGGTGAAAACGATCCGTTGGAGCCTACCGCCCGTCCCCGCGAATACATGGTATACACTCGTATCGGATACGGTGGTTTCGACAATGGAGTACGTGTGAATAAACCTTCGTACACCCTGAAAATAGAACCCGGATTGGTCTATTCATTTAAGGTTACAGCTGTCAACCACGGAGGCGAAAGTTTTCCATCCGAAATCTTATCTGCCTATAAAGCCAAACAAGAACATGCACGAGTGCTGATCATCAATGGTTTTAACCGATTGAGCGGACCGGCAGTAATCGACACACCGGACGAAGCCGGATTTGACCTGGAACAAGACCCCGGTGTCGCTTATCAATACAATATTTCACTTTGCGGGGCACAGACCGGCTTTGATCGCTCTCAGGCGGGAAAAGAAGGAAAAGGAAGTCTGGGCTATAGCGGAAACGAACTGGAAGGAATGAAAATTGCCGGAAACACTTTCGACTATCCTTTTGTACACGGCAAGGCAATCCAAGCTGCCGGAAACTACAGTTTCGTATCATGCAGCGATGAAGCCGTTGAAAACGGGCGTATACAACCGGAACATTATCCCATTGTGGATTTTATCCTGGGACTGGAAAAAGATGATATTTTAAGCAATCCGGCACGCAAAACGTATTATAAGACATTCTCTTCACCCATGCAACGGATATTAACCGCTTACTGTCAGTCAGGAGGAAACCTTCTCGTCAGCGGGTCTTACATTGGCAGCGACATGAGTAATTCACAGGGTAACCGGGAGTTTACGGAAAAAATTCTGAAATACGGCTTTCAAGGTTCACTCAAAGATACCCGTTCGGGACAGATCACCGGATTGGGACGCACCCTGCAAATCCCCGTTTGCCCAACGAGAAGGCTTATGCAGTAACAGCTCCTGATTGTATCGTTCCCGTAGACTCCGCGTTTCCGGTATTTGTCTATCAACCCGGACAATACAGTGCCGGAATCGCTTATAAAGGAAATTACCGGGTATTCGCAATGGGATTTCCATTCGAAAGCATCGAAAGCGAAACAGACCGTGCCATAGTAATGGCGGCAATACTAAAATTCTTCGGAGAAAAATAAATATCCCAATCCACTTTGCCGAAACCTGATGGGTGATGTCAGTCTTTTTGTCTGCAAGAAACAAGTTTCTTGCAGACAAAAGACTACATGGATAACTCTTCCAAGCAAAACATCCATAGGGAAAAACACCTTGTGTTTTCTTTCACTCACCGATACATTTTGAACATCACTTTCGGCAGACACCCCCTCGGCTCTACGGTCATACCTGACACTCTTAAAGCTTATACTGACATAATGTCTGCTATCCAAACAAGACATATTTAACATTAACTGCCACAATGTCTGCCATCCTCTTATTCTTCTTCTTATTCGGTTGCCCCTCTAATCCGGCTGTTTTCGTTCTATAATATTTTTCTAATTTCATAATAGAGTCTTCTAATCTGATTATTTGTGCCCGGATAATCATTTGTAGCGTACTACATGAACCAATTTTATATAATTATGAAAGCAAAAATGTTTTTTTTAGTAGTAGCCATGCTACTTTGCAGAGGTGTAGCCTATGCATACAGCCCTTCGGCGAACGATCCGATTTCAAAGTCGGGAGGAATTGAGCAAGATATTCCACCTCCCCATATTCCACCGCCTCCGTTGCCGAGTCAGATATTTCTTCATGTCGGTGAAACTTCCGAAACTCCATATCCCATGATCGGGGCAATGGTATGGGAATGTGATAATCCACCGGTAGGTATAGAACAGGAAGAATCATATATCTTTGGAACTATGATTATCCTGCGTATAAAAGGAGTTGCAGCAGGAAGATATCAAGTGGATATGAAATGGTACAATCCGCTCAATCCGGGCCAGCCTCCATTAGGAAGACAAACCATTGAGGTCATCGTTCAGCCGTGGCCTTAACAAGTGACAAATAAATTGTCATAGAACTCCCTCCGCGATGCGCACCTGCATCCGGAGGGAAAATAAAGACAAATACAAACCGGACACAAACGACCATTTAAAAGCTATTCGGGAGAAAACTAAAAAACAGAGATAAGGAAGAGAAACCATTGAAATATATATTCATCAAAAAAAAATCCCTGCCACTTACTCCATTCTTCATTTTAAATTCTATCTTTGCTCCTAGTAATAACTATTAAAATAAAAACACTATGTACACAATACAGGCAAATCCAAGTGGCACACGCAGCATGGAAATCTCAGAAGAGAACCTGCAAACTATTGAGAAATATGCTTTATTCCAGCATCTGATAGACAGCAATGGAATTGTAGATGAAGCTGTTCTGGAAAAGCTGAAACTCAATATACGTTCTCTGATCGCAAGTCAGGAAGAAGACAGTAAAGAGCTGCTCGACCTTTGTATCGATGTAATTTATCATAATAACATGAAAGCTTTCGGGTTGCAGCAACTCATCAAGCTCTATCTCACCTGGTTGTCAAAGCAGGAAGCAGAAGAAGAGGAGGAGGCATGATTACCGTCGATACCTGTGGAATGACGAACTATAGCCCGTTGATTCCGGCCATAAAAGCGATGTGTAATGCCAATCCCGGTGACAAGATGGAGATTGTAACGGATCAGGTGGCTGCATTCCAGGATCTTAAGGAATATTTATCAGAACAAGGTATCGGATTCCGTGAAATATATGATGGAGAACGGATGACTTTACAGTTTACTATTTTATGAGCGAAATACAAAATCAAATTAAAAAATGGCCGGTAACGGCAATCAAAAAAATCAAAAGTACATTCGGTAGCGCAGAAAAGTTCTACGCTACCGTTTATCTTATAGCCCGCAACGAACATCATTGCCAGATGATGGGAGTGGCCGGAGCGGAACAACGCTTGAAGACGATTCATGCCTATCAGGGTATGATTCGCTTTATGCTCGATGAAGAAGGACTCAATGGTAAGGAAATCCTGGAGACAATAGCCGGAGAGTATCTGGAAGACTTTGTGAACTATCGCGAACAAGACTTCGGAATGACCAATGAAGAATTTATTGCCATTATCAAAAGAATAGGTTGAACGCATGGATATATTCCTGATTATTCTGGGTAGTATCTGCCTGCTTGTCGGATTAGCCGGATGTATCGTCCCTATGCTTCCCGGGCCTCCTGTCTCCTATCTGGCACTGGTATTTCTGCATTTCACCGATAAGGTTTCTTTTACCATTCCACAACTATTCTTCTGGTTGTTCATTGTGGTACTGATACAAATACTCGACTATTTCATTCCGATGTTCGGTGTAAAAAGACTCGGAGGTACTCCATGGGGTAAATGGGGTTGCATCATCGGTACCTTTGCCGGCATTTTTCTATTCGCCCCCTGGGGCGTATTTATCGGCCCGTTTGTGGGCGCAGTTGTAGGCGAATTATTGGGTGGAAAAGAAACGAAATACGCGCTGAAAGCAGGATTCGGAGCATTTGCAGGGTTCCTGTTGGGCACCGTACTGAAGGTAGCCGTATGCGGTTGGTTCATCTTCTGCTTTATCCGTGCCCTCGTATAGCGAAATTATCCGTATCTTTGTCCCCATGAAAGAATATCGACTTACCGATTGGTTACCCACTACCAAGAAAGAAGTAGAGCTTCGCGGCTGGGACGAACTGGATGTTATCCTCTTTAGCGGCGATGCTTATGTGGACCATCCTTCATTCGGAGCCGCCGTTATCGGTCGTATCCTTGAAGCCGAAGGCCTGCGTGTAGCCATTGTGCCCCAACCCAACTGGCGTGACGACTTGCGTGACTTTCGCAAGCTGGGACGTCCCCGACTCTTTTCGGCATCAGTGCAGGTTGCATGGACTCCATGGTGAACAAATATACAGCTAACAAACGCTTACGTAGCGATGACGCTTACACCCCGGACGGACGTCCCGATATGCGACCGGAATATCCCTCGATCGTATACACCCAAATTCTGAAAAACTCTATCCCGATGTTCCCGCTCGTTTTGGGAGGTATTGAAGCAAGTATGCGCCGCCTCAGCCATTATGACTATTGGCAGGATCGGTTAAAGAAAAGTATACTTTGTGAAAGCGGTGCCGACATGCTGATTTACGGCATGGGAGAAAAGCCTATTTGTGAGTTGGTCCGCCGATTGACAGCCCTGTGTGATAATCAGGATGGAGTGATTTCATCATCCGACATTCATTCTCCGGCATTATCCTCTATCCCGCAGACGGCTTATCTGACCAGAAAATATGAATCCGACGAGAATGATATCACCCTCTATTCGCATGAAGAATGTCTGGCTGATAAAAAGAAACAGGCAACCAACTTCCGTCATATAGAAGAGGAAAGCAATAAATACGCGGCAGCCCGAATCGTACAGGCTGTCGATGGTAAAACAGTGGTTGTAAATCCACCCTACCCTCCTATGACAGAGAAAGAGCTGGACCGTTCGTTCGATCTCCCTTACACTCGTTTGCCTCATCCCAAATACAAAGGCAAACGCATTCCGGCTTATGATATGATTAAATTTTCCGTTAATATCCACCGGGGATGTTTTGGCGGATGCGCTTTTTGTACTATCTCCGCCCATCAGGGAAAATTTATAGTCAGCCGAAGCAAGGAAAGCATTCTGAAAGAAGTAAAAGAGGTAGTTCAATTGCCCGATTTCAAAGGAAATCTGAGCGATTTAGGAGGTCCTTCTGCCAATATGTATAAAATGGGCGGGAAAGATCTCTCCCTTTGCAAACGTTGTAAACGCCCCTCTTGCATTCATCCCAAAGTGTGTCCGAACCTGAATACGGATCACCGTCCGCTATTGGATATTTACTATGCAGTGGACTCTTTACCTGAGATCAAACGAAGTTTCATCGGAAGTGGAGTGCGATACGACTTATTGCTCCATCAAAGCAAGGATGCTACCGTCAACAAAATCACAGCAGAATATACTCGCGAACTAATAGCCCGCCACGTCAGCGGACGCCTGAAAGTTGCACCGGAACATACCAGTGACCGGGTACTGAGTATCATGCGTAAACCCGCTTTCAGCCAATTCGGAGAATTTAAAAAGATATTCGACAGAATCAACCGGGAACTTGGCTTGCGCCAACAATTGATCCCTTATTTCATCTCCAGTCATCCGGGCTGTAAAGAAGAAGATATGGCGGAACTGGCAGTCATCACCAAACAACTGGACTTCCATCTGGAACAGGTGCAGGATTTCACCCCTACCCCTATGACCGTAGCCACCGAAGCTTGGTATACAGGCTTTCATCCGTATACAGACATTCATCCACAAAGTTCTCGCCACTGATTTTCTCTTCTCCCGCTGCCTGCAACTCCTCTGCATAAAGATCGGCAAACTCATCCTCTTTCAACTCCTTCACCGCTTCGGCCAATATCTTCTGATAAGTTTCATAGCCCAAATCGGCAATGAAACCACTCTGCTCCGCCCCCAGCATATTTCCTGCTCCACGGATATCCAAATCCTGCATGGCTATATGAATACCGCTGCCCAGATCACTGAAATTTTCAATGGCTTGAAGACGGCGCTTTGCCTCAGGAGTCAGTGAAGTCAACGGAGGCGCCAACAAATAACAGAATGCTTTTTTATTGCTTCTTCCCACACGTCCACGCATCTGGTGCAAATCACTCAAGCCAAAATTCTGCGCCTGGTTGATGATAATCGTATTGGCATTCGGTATGTCAATACCACTCTCGATAATGGTGGTTGCCAGCAGCACATCATAATCATAGTTCACAAAGTCGAAAATAATCTTTTCCAGCTTTTCGGGCTCCATCTGTCCATGACCTATGCAGACACGGCAATCGGGTATATTCCGCTTGATCATGGCTTCCAATTCTACCAGATTCTGTATGCGGTTATTGACAAAGAATACCTGTCCGTTACGGCTCATTTCAAAATTGATCGCTTCCGTTATGATATCTTCATTAAAGGTATGCACCTCTGTCTGAATGGGATAACGGTTGGGAGGCGGAGTCTGAATAACAGAAAGATCACGGGCGCCCATTAACGAGAACTGCAAAGTACGGGGGATGGGGGTAGCGGTCATAGTAAGTGTATCCACATTCACTTTCATCTGACGCAACTTCTCTTTCACACTTACTCCGAACTTCTGTTCCTCATCAATGATCAGCAATCCTAAATCTTTGAACTTAACGCTTTTACCGATGATTTTATGTGTACCGATCAAAATATTTATTTTTCCATCCGCCAGTTCTTTCACTATTCTGGAAACATCTTTCGCACTGCGGGCACGGCTCAAATAATCCACCTTACATGGAAAATCTTTCAACCGTTCGCTAAAAGTCTGAAAGTGCTGATAAGCTAAAACCGTAGTGGGAACCAGCACAGCCACCTGTTTGTTATCTGTCACAGCTTTGAAAGCGGCACGAATCGCTACTTCGGTCTTTCCGAATCCCACATCACCACACACTAAACGGTCCATAGGGCGATCGCTCTCCATATCGGCTTTGGCATCCTGGGTCGCCTTCAACTGATCGGGGGTATCCTCATAGATAAAGCTTGCCTCTAATTCATGTTGCATAAAACTGTCGGGACTATACGAGAATCCTTTTTCCTGTTTACGTTGCGAATACAGTCTGATCAGATCACGAGCTATATCTTTGATTTTGCTCTTGGTACGCTCTTTCATTTTTTCCCACGCACCGGTTCCCAATTTGTTCAGGCGGGGAGTTTCTCCCTCCTTCCCTTTATACTTGGATATTTTATGCAGGGAATGAATGGAAACAAATATGAAATGTCAAGGTAGCATCCGGTGTGCCGGTCGGCTTGTTACCAAACTCCATCCGCCGGAAATCGAGCGCACGAACAGTGAACTCACTCCCATCGATCAATTTTCCTTCCAAAGTAATGCCTCCATTCTCTTCGGCCTCCTGAGAAGCAAGAGCCTGCGGTGTGAGCGATTCATCGTGGACAGCCTGAATACGTTCCCGCAACCAAAGGAAATCGCGCATCGCCAAAGTGGTATCTTTCGGGATAAAATCAAGAAAAGAAGTTGTAACCTTTCCGGTTACGGCAAGATCGGGCACAATCACAATACTCTCTTTCTTCTCTTTCGACAACTGTGAATCGACCTCAAATGTACGGATACTCTCCACCTCATCTCCAAAAAAGTCGATACGGAAAGGAAACTCGGACGAAAAGGAAAAAACATCGATAATACTGCCGCGCACAGCATACTGCCCCGGTTCGTACACATAATCCACGTATTCAAACCCGTAACTATGCAATACATCCGTAATGAAACCCGTATCCACCCGCTCACCCACGTGCAGTTTCAGGGTATTCTCGCTCAACTCCTGCCGTGATACGACCTTTTCGGCTAATGCATCGGGATAAGTGACGATACACAATCCCTCCTCACCCTTCTGCAAGCGACTGAGCACTTCGGTACGCAAAATCTCGTTAGCGGCATCTTTCTGTCCGTACTTCACTGAACGACGAAACGAAGAAGGGAAAAACAAAATGCGCTCTGTACCCAACACTTGGGTAAGATCATGATAAAAATAACCGGCTTCTTCCAGGTCACCTAATATAAAAACAAACGGGCAAGGACTCTTTTCAACCAACGCCGAAGCGAACAAGGAAGCAGCGGAAGCATATAAGCCGCCGCAATAGATATGTCTGACTGCGGGCTCCCCCAACAGTTTATTCAGGGCCTCTACATTCGGATGCCCCGCATATTGATGTTGCAGTTCAGTAATTGTCATAAATGCAATTTTAGCCCATCACCGATCCTATGGATTTACACGGATGAAACATGTTTCCGAACCATCTATGCAAATCCCTGTAACCTGTGATGCAAATTCACCGCAAAAGTACTAAATTATCCTTAGTTTTAATGCGCTATCTTTGGTTAGTAGCGGAAAAGCATTACATTTGTCTTCAAATTTAGACACAATATGCAGACATCGGACAGCATCGTAATCATCCCTACCTACAACGAACGGGAAAACATCGAGAACATCATCCGTGCCGTTTTCGGACTGGAAAAGACCTTTCATATTCTGATCATCGAGGACGGTTCTCCTGACGGGACCGCCGCCATTGTAAAGACCTTGCAGCAGGAGTTTCCCGACCGCCTGTTTATGATAGAACGTAAAGGTAAACTGGGACTGGGAACAGCCTACATCACCGGATTCAAGTGGGCACTGGAACATTCATACGAATACATCTTTGAGATGGATGCCGATTTCAGTCATAATCCCAACGATCTGCCACGGCTCTATGAGGCTTGTGCCGTTCAGGGAGGCGATGTAGCTATCGGCTCGCGCTACGTCAGCGGCGTGAATGTGGTAAACTGGCCTATGGGACGTGTGCTGATGTCTTATTTCGCTTCCAAATATGTACGAATCGTTACCGGACTGCCGATACACGATACGACTGCCGGATTTAAATGTTACCGTCGCCAGGTACTCGAAGCCATCGATCTCGACCACATACGTTTTAAGGGGTATGCTTTTCAGATAGAAATGAAATTTACGGCCTACAAATGCGGATTCAAGATTATCGAGGTACCGGTTATCTTTATCAACCGCGAACTGGGTACTTCAAAAATGAACAGCAGTATCTTTGGTGAAGCGGTATTCGGTGTCATCAAACTGAAAGTGAACAGCTGGTTTCACACATTCCCCCAGAAAACAAAAATGAATTAAGATATGAAAAGAACATTAATACAAAACGCTACCATAGTAAACGAAGGACGTTCTGTGCGCGGTTCGGTAGTTATCGAAGGGGAAAAAATAGCCGAAGTACTTGAAAAGGACAGAAACCTGCTATCCCCTGCGAAGAAACAATCAATGCCAACGGATGCTATCTGATTCCGGGTGTGATCGACGATCATGTACATTTCCGTGATCCGGGACTAACCCACAAAGCCGACATCTCTACCGAAAGCCGGGCTGCCGCAGCTGGAGGTGTAACCTCTATCATGGACATGCCCAATACAAATCCGCAAACGACCACACTGGATGCACTCAATGCCAAGTTCGATCTGCTTGCCGAAAAGTGTAGCGTTAACTATTCGTGCTATTTCGGGGCAACCAATAATAACTATACCGAGTTCGACAAACTGGACAAGAACCGTGTATGCGGAATTAAGCTTTTCATGGGATCGAGTACCGGAAATATGCTGGTAGACAAAATGAACAGTCTACTGAATATTTTCAATGGAACCGATCTGCTGATTGCCGCTCACTGCGAGAATCACGAAACGATTAAAAAGAATACGGAGAAGTATGTAAAAGAGTATATTGAAAAATATCCTCACCAATATTACCATGTTCATCATGAGACCCTTCCGATGGGTTATCATGCTAAAATACGTTCGATTGCGGCTTGTTACGAATCGTCCGAACTGGCTGTACGCCTGGCACGCATTGCAGATGCACGCCTGCATATCCTGCATATCTCTACAGCCAGAGAACTTTCACTGTTTGACAATGATATCCCGTTAGAGGAAAAGAGAATCACAGCAGAAGCTTGCGTTTCACATCTGTTATTCGACTCTTCCGATTATCCGGAACTCGGTGCACGCATCAAGTGTAATCCTTCTATCAAAACAAAAACCAACCGGGATGCGCTCCGCCAGGCAGTCAACTCCAACCTGATCGATGTAATCGCGACAGACCATGCCCCACACCTTCTCAAAGAAAAAGAAGGAGGGCCGTTGAAAGCAATGTCCGGTATGCCTATGATCCAGTTCTCTCTGGTCAGCATGCTCGAACTGGTGAACGAAGGTATCTTTACGATAGAAAAGGTTGTCGAAAAGATGTGTCACGCCCCTGCACAAATATACAATATTCACAACCGCGGCTTTATCCGCCCCGGTTATCAGGCCGATCTCGTATTGGTTCGTCCGGATGCATTATGGACGGTAAGCGCGGATCAGATTTTAAGCAAATGCGGATGGAGCCCGCTTGAAGGACGTACGTTCGAGTGGAAAGTAGAAAAGACATTTGCCAACGGACATCTATTGTATACTGACGGACAGGTAGACGAAACCTATCGCGGACAAGAGATCTATTTTGAACGATGAACAATAAACGAGGAACGGGGAACAATAAATGCGAGGAGAATGGGAAATATATTGAAAGATAAAAGTATGGCTTTCGCGATACAAATCGTAAACCTGCATAAATATCCGAACAAAAGAAAAGCTTACTCTCTATCCGACCAGATTCTAATATCCGGTACAGCCATCGGAGTTCTGCAAAAAGAAACGGAATGCGCCGAAAGCAACGCCGACTTTATTCATAATATAGCATCGCCCCAAAAGAACGTAACGAAACCCTTTTCCGGCTTGAATTGTTATTTAAAACAGAATATTTATCCGAAACAGAATATTCAAGCATGTTTGCAGACGCAAATGAATTAATGAAACTTATGATTACCAGTATTAAAACAGTCAAATATGGAAAAGCATAACCCGTCATCATTCACCGTTGATAGCTCCTCCCCTGCTCATCGTTCATCATTCGCCATTCATGATTTAACCCCTTATATCAACTGGATTTACTTCTTCCACGCCTGGGGATTCCAACCGCGTTATGCTGCCATTGCCAATATTCACGGATGTGACTCTTGCCGTGCTATCTGGCTGACCACTTTCCCGGAAGAAGAACGGAGCAAGGCTTCAGAAGCGATGCAACTTTATAAAGAAGCTAACCGGATGTTGAACGAACTGGACAGAGATTTTGAGGTAAAAACTATTTTTAAGCTCTGTCCTGCCAATGCGGATGGAGATAATCTGATTATAGACGGTATCACCTTCCCATTGCTCCGGCAGCAAGTCAAGAAGAAAGAAAACGAACCGTTCTTATGCCTCAGTGACTTCGTACGCCCGCTATCTTCAGGCATCACCGATGTGGTAGGAGCTTTTGCCTCATCCATCGATGCGGACATGGAAGGACTTTATGAGAAAGACCCCTATAAGCATCTTTTGGTACAAACGCTATCCGACCGCCTGGCCGAGGCCGCTACCGAAAAGATGCACGAGTACGTCCGCAAAGAAGCCTGGGGATATGCCAAGGATGAAAATCTTTCCATACCCGATCTTCTTGTCGAAAAGTATCAAGGCATCCGTCCTGCTGTGGGATACCCTTCTCTGCCCGACCAATCCGTGAACTTCATCCTGGACGAGATTCTCGATATGAAACAAATAGGTATCCACCTGACCGAGAATGGTGCCATGTATCCTCATGCTTCCGTATGCGGATTAATGTTTGCCCATCCCGCATCCCAATATTTCTCCGTGGGGAAGATCGGTGAAGATCAACTGGCAGACTATGCCGGCCGAAGGGGAAAAACCGTAGAAGAGATGCGTAAATTTCTGGCAGCAAACTTGCAATAAAAGTTTTCTTTCGATATATTTGTAACTGATCCTATTCTTTATAAATAGAAGAAGTTATGAAAAAGGTTCTTATTCTGTTATTATGGTTACTGCCCTCATGCAGTGTAGTGATCTTTGCACAGACTCAGCGCATAGCGGGTACTGTCGTAGTTGGTGACGGCCAGCCTGCCGTCGGTGCCGCCATCGTTGTCAAAGGAACCAATATCGGTGTCGTGACGAATGTAGACGGCAAGTTCGTAATAGCAGAAGCACCCGCTTCGGCACAACGGCTCGTAGTGTACCATGTAGGTATGGAACGCAAAGAGGTAGATGTTGCTCCCAACGTATACATTCAGCTTCAACCCGTAGAACAAGGCTTTTCGTGGAATGTGAAAGCCGGTGTCAGCCTGTTCAGTTATCGCCGCCCGGATGGACTGGACGAACGGACAGGATTCAGTGTCGGTGCCGGTGTGGAATATAATTTCAGCAGACACTGGGCCATACAGTCGGGATTGATGATCACCAGCAAAGGAGCAACTGCCGAATACGAAGGCTACTCTCCACTATCTTCGTCTACCGATCCCATCTCCTACAAAGCTAAGATATCTCCGATCTACCTGGATATCCCCATCCTGGCAGCTTTTAAAATAGATATATCGAACCATGTTAAGTTCGCGATCAATATCGGTCCCTATTTATCCGTAGGTATGGGTGGAAAATACGAACTGACCAATACAGGCGGACATAAAAACGAATCACACAATCCTTTTAAATCCTACTCCTCCACAGCCGAAATGAAAGATAAGGACGCCTTGTTGAAACGCTTCGACATTGGAGTGCAGGGAGGCATCGGATTTGAAATATGGAAGCATTATCTGATCAATGCCTCTTTCCAGCACGGATTCATGGACCCGATCAAAGGAGGAACATTGTATGCCGGTGATACCGAAAAGCACTACCCGATCGGTGGAATCCTGACAGTGGGCTACAGATTCTAAATGAATACTTTATTTAAGCATTGAAAACACACAAAAGAGTGAAGAGAAAAGGGATGTGCCAAAACTCGTATTCACCACGGATTACATGGAATTTACACAGATAAATATTATGGGTTATCAGTAGATTAAAAATCATTCTGTGTAAATTCTGTGTAATCTGTGGTGAGTTATGAAACACCCCCTTTTCATGGTCTATTATCTCAGAAACGATATCCTATTTCAAAAGCTACATCTATAAAGCCCTCCGAATGATTCCATGAAGTACATCCCACTCTTCCGGTTCCTCCTATCAGGAAACGACCGTATTCTACTCCGATTCCATAGGCGAATCCTCCTGTAAACCGTTTACCGAACAACGACCGGCTATTGGTAACAGACTCGGTTTTATTGCCCTCCATCGTATCGTAATAATGCTTGATATATTCTCTCTTTTCATCTCCACTAAGTCCCAGATCAATGTAAGGGCCAAAACTGAACACCAGGTTCATATCATTCCCTACCCTGTATTTCAGTGCAAACAACAGAGGAATCTCCAAATAGAATGGATTATAAGTGCCACTGACCTGCTCATAAGAAGCGGATGAAGAACCATCTCCGTTATTTTCGGCATAATAGCCATAGAAATCATACCCTTTCATTTTACGGGAAACCAGCAAAAGTGACGGCTGAAAAGCCCAATGTTTCGACATCCGGATATCGGCTCCCACCCCACCATAGATACTGAATCCGTCTTTCAGTTTCGATTCGGGCCCCTGCATGAATTTCCCTGCTCCAATTCCTGCCTTTACCGACCACGAGAAGCGTTGCATCACCTGTGTGCGCATCTGTATGCGCATCGGAAGATCTATATATCCGCTACGTTTTCCTTTTTTCACTTGTAACGAATCAAAATATACCGGTACCTCCTCCAGTATAAATACTCCGTCTTTATCGGTCGTCGCATTCTGATTCGTACGTTTCAGGGTAACGACGGCACCCTCTACCGGATAGTAATCTTCGTCCACAACCTTCTCTACTACCTTTTGCTTTTGTGCCATTACGTCGGTCAATGCCAGGCAGACCCATGCCAATACTATATATTTTTTTCATATCTTTCTATTTTTTACATTCAACATCCAGTTATCCGTTTCCGCTTCATCAGAAACGGTAAGTGACTCCCAAAGGTAAGTACCAGATTGTGCTCTTTTGCTTCAAAGCCTTCATCATCCTGCCCCAAACACATGCTCTTTCCTGAAATACCGGCCAGCCACTTTTTGTATTCCACCCCTATGCCATAGGCTACACCAAAGCTGAAAGGATGCAGCAAAGAATGTTTCCCACCGGAATAGTCGTATTCATACTCACTGCTATAAATATCATACTCTTCATCGGGTTTGCCTGTCTCGCTAGCTTTCACTTTCCCTGCAAAACCATACGAAAAAACAGGTCCCATAGAAAATGCCAGATTCATTTTGCGGGCTATCGGACAACGAAGAATGAATAACATCGGCAAATCCAGTGATACCGGATTCCAAGTCTCCTGATATTTCACGCCATATCTTTCGGCATTGAACTCAGCTCCGTGATTACAGATTTGCAAGGTAGGCTGAAAAGCCCAACGCTTCGACATACGCACCTCGATACCCAGACCGAATTCATATCCCACTTTAAAGTCGGAACCATATATCGTATATTTACTCATACTAAGACCGGCATGTGCCACAAACGAGACCTTCTTACGTTTTCCGGTCAGCTGTACCGGTACATTCAAGTCAACTTCCCGGGTCTCCATCCCGATGGATGTAACGACTACTTTCTTTACCGAAAGAGGAACCTCCTGCAAGAGGAATTTGCCATCTACATCGGTGATTGTACTGATATTGGTTCCTTTGGCGGTGACCAATGCTCCCACAATAGGTTGCTGTCGTCTATCGAATACTACTCCTTTTACGTCGTGTGTCTGAACCTGAGCCATTACGGTGATTGCGCAAATGCAGGCAATCATTCCTATTATTATTCTTTTCATCTGTTTTCGTTCTTTAAATCCATTTTCTTATTCTACGGGAATCTTAACGGTCTGGTAACCACTGTAAGTAACCCCTACTCCATTTTCCGCATAAACACGGAAAGCATAAAGTATTCCCGGACGCAATCCGGTAATGACTTTACTAAGCTGTTGTCCGTGATTATCCTCAAGAGGAACCTCTATCTTCTGTTCATCCGTCACCGTTCCCGTTTCTGGAGAATAAATGCCATAGCTGTATCCGTAGTGCGTAATCTGATAATTATCTATATAGAAAGTGGCATACAGGTTTACCGACCTATCGGTATCTATATACATCGTGAAATAATCAATAATCGGTTCCGTACCCGGTTCGGTTGTAAACTCAACTACCGGTCCGTAGCCTGTCCCTTCCTCAGTAGTCACATAGGGACGTATATAATAATGTGTATTGGGAAGCAGATCGGTCACCTCTACTTCTAAAAACGAATAGTCATAATTCCGGGTTTCCCGTGCCAATGTTTTCTGATCATCAACCGTAGGGATTCTTTTAGTAGAACTGTAACAAGCGCCCTGTTCTATAATTCCGCCATTGCTTTTGAAACGGACCTCCGCAGATAAATAGAAACTGTATCCTGTAAAATGTGCATCGTGCACAACCAATCTTGGCAACCCTGAAAGGCGGAATGGCTTCACTTCACTGTAACGTTCGCCACGCGTATTTCCGCCCAATACATGGTCCAGCAATCCCGGACGTCCGTTATAGCCATAATTATAATCAACCATGGCGCAATAATAAGTTTCGCCCACGGGGAGCATATTCGATTCCAGGAAAGCATAAAAAGTCCCTTCTGTATCACGATGTACATAAGCTTCCGTAAGCACTTCTTTCATCTCTCGATCTTTAGCTATCAGGAATCTGGGATACTGGTAGAATCCGGTTTCTTCACTTGTCACTTTCCCTATCATGACCACGTCTGTCCGATACAGTTCTTCTGTATTCATCCCCAGAATATTGGACAGCAATTCCACGGAATCTTGTGAAAGCGTAGCCATATCACAAATCCGCTCCAACGTTAATGTTGCTTTAGAAGATTCCATAGCCCCCCAATAATCTCCTTTATTATCACAGGAGGTAGCCAGCAATGTCATCAGACAGAGCAAGCCTAGTAATTTTCTCTTGTTCATCTTTGTCTATTTATAGTGTTAATCGTCCGCAAAGTTACAATATTTATCATAAATATAACAAAATAAAACAATTTGATTCTCTACAAATCCGGAGTATCCTCCGGCCGGTATAAAGGAAACACAACAAATAACATCCCCCCGGCCGGAAACCGTCCGATGTTGCCAACCGGCATATACTTTGCTTCAGGCAAGAAAAGCCCCCGGAATAATAAATATTCAATATTATCTCCCTATATTTACAGACAGAGGTACCCCCTGAAGTACCCCCATTGCAAACACCCATAACGATATGATGCAGAACCCCGATTATTTTGAACGTACCCGCAGCCGGTTACATCCCAAGAAATACCGATTTTATTTCTTTGATTACCTTTACTATTGCGGTGACCGGTGGTCGAAAAGAAATTCTCGCGTATGGGGAAGCGGAGTGATATTTAATTATTGGACATTTTGCATATGGGGTCCTGTTGCCTTTTGGACAAGATTAAATGGGATTCATCTTTTTAGCGAGAGCATAGATGTGACAATTGTTTTTGCCGGCATGTTACTCCCTTTCGTTTGTACCCGTCTACGATACCGGAAAGACCGGGTATCGGCTATCAGGCACCATTACCGCCGGAGTGCCTGGAGAAGCATCATTCCTCCCCGGCTGGTGGTGTTCGGATGGTTTATCATCCTATTGCTTGAAGTGATAGGAGCAAAGTTATGCGAGGCATAACGAGAAGGTAAACAGGATATATCCGGAATCTGAATATGACCGATCATTGATGTATATAGCCACACATTCAGCCTTTATCGTAATACTTCAGGTTGCTTGCAAGCCTGTCAATCGCTTTGGCCATCCTGGCTACTTTTGCCCGATCGGTCTTTGCAGAATAGATCCATTTCACATAATTGTGCCGCTCGTTTTCAGCCAGTGAATTGAAAAATTCCAATGCTCGAGGTTCGTCTTGCAAACACAATTGCAGTTCTTCGGGAATCTCCGACGGCTCTTCATCAAGGTACAAAACAACATGTACATAATCACCCGCCTGCTTTTTGATCTTCTTACGGATTTCAGCTTTTACAGAAAGTCCTAATTCTCCATTCCCCATTGGCATCAAATGGTGCTTTTTGATTTCGACACCATCAATACTTCCTTTTACTTTCACCCAGCCGAAAGGTGCCTTTTTATCTTGCGGCACTTCGGGAATGGGTGCATAAGTCCATCCTCCATTGCCGGGAGTTCTCTCAAGCAAGTAATCTTTATCCACTAAGGGTACTTCCATTTGTCAATGACTGTTTATTTCTATTCTATCTTTTCTATTTCCCCATACTTTCCGCCCCGCATCACTTCTCTTCACCCGGCAGAACGAAAGACCAATGGGTATGGTATGGGTTGATAAAAGCCTTCTGATCTTCATGCCAACGCTCCATTGCTCACTGATCCATATGGCTTCCAAATTTAATAAATATCCGGAGACGAACCCCAATTACCACCAATTTTCACTCTTATTCTGTGATTATTTCCTTTTCTTTGCGACTAACCAAATAAAAGTAATCCTAAAAGAAGATCAATGAACCTGAATCCGGCGCATATCAACGAGCCTGTACAAAAAGAGTTCCTCTCGGTAATCAAGGAATACGAGCGGGTTATCTACAAAGTATGCTATCTGTATACCACCCGGAACGCTACGCTCGGCGACCTTTACCAGGAAGTGATTCTCAATCTGTGGAAAGCTTATCCCAAATTCCGGAAAGAATGCAAAATATCGACCTGGATTTACCGGATAGCCCTCAACACTTGCATCAGCTTCATCCGCAAGGAAAAGAATGTGCCGGAAATCGTCGCACTGACCCGCGAAGCCGACTGGATGACAGAAGAGAAAGACGAACTGACGGAAATGCTGCGGCAACTGTACCGGATGATCAATCAATTGGGACAACTGGACAAATCGATCGTACTGCTTTACCTGGAAGAAAAAAGCTACGAGGAAATAGCCGAAATCACCGGACTGACTGTGACCAATGTAGCCACTAAGCTGAGCCGGATCAAGGACAAACTTAAAAAGATGAAAAAGGAGGAATAAGATATGGAACTGGATGACTTGAAGAAATCGTGGAATGCTCTGGATGAACACCTGAAAACAAGGAGTTCATTGAAGAAAAAGAGATAGCACAACTGCTGGGACGTGCCCGTAACAAGATGAACAGCATCGACCGGTTCAACAGGAAACTGCGTTTTGCCTCGATCGGCATACTGACATTAGCGGTGCTCTTCTGGATATGCGCCGACACACTTACAGACCTTTTTTATTGGATAGCCCTCTCACTGTGCATCCCGGCTCTTTGCTGGGATTTGTACTCCGCCCATTACCTGAGCCGGACCCGGATCGATGAGATGCCTCTGGTCACAGTCATCTCCCGCATCAATCGGTACCATAGATGGATGGTTCGCGAATGGATCATAGGTATCCTCTATCTGCTTGCGATGGCTACTTTTTTTCTCTTTTTCCACAGGCAAGTCTGGCAATATGGTGCTGCGGGAATCATCGTCAGCCTGATCGTCTGGGCCATCGGGCTCGGAATCTGCCTATGGGTATATCGCCGGAACATAAGACATATAAAAGAAATAAAGAAGAACCTCAACGAGTTAAAAGAATTAAATCATACAGCTTAACTTAAACCGTACTTTACAAATTCTCTCTAACTTTGAAGAGGCGTTCGGAAGTCCCCCCAAAAAACTTACCTGCGCCTCTTTTTATGTATTCAACTCCATAGTTAAGAAAATATGCTGCAACGAGTTTTAGGCTTTCTGATAGTAATCCTTGTACTGCCGGACATTTATATTTACCGGACATTTATCAAACAACTGACTCTAAGTCTTTTCTGGCGGATTCTGTACTTCTTCCCCACTCTTTTCCTGATGGCAGGAGTCGTGTCACTGGCTTTCTTTGCCAACTATGAATACGCCGAGCAACATACGTTATGGATAGGGCGTTTTGCCATTGTCTTTTTCCTATTTGCTTCACCGAAACTAATTTTCACGATCTGTTCCATCATCGGACGCCCGTTTAACCGATGGTTGCACTGGTCCCGGAAGCCCTTTGTGGCAACCGGACTGGTACTTGCCACACTCAATGCGGCGCTGATTCTTTACGGATCGATGGTCGGCAAAGACCGTTTCGAAGTAAAGGAGGTCACTTTCCGGTCTCCCCGTCTACCCGAAGCCTTCAACGGATACCGCATTGTTCAGTTGTCCGATATCCACATCGGGAGTTGGCAGGGAAACGCCAAGAGCCTGCAACGGATGGTGGACCTGGTGAATGCACAAAAACCGGACTTAATCGTATTCACGGGTGACCTGGTGAACAACCGGGCTGCGGAATTGGACGGATTTGAAGAGATACTGTCTCAACTGCATGCCACAGACGGCGTCTACTCCATATTAGGGAACCATGACTACGGACCTTACTATCGCTGGAAAAGCAAGCGTGACCAGGTAAACAACCTGAACGACCTGAAGAAAAGACAGGCCGATATGGGCTGGATACTGCTGAACAACGAGCACACCCTGCTACACCGGGGAAATGACAGCATTGCCCTGATCGGAGTAGAAAACGAAGGAGAACCTCCTTTCTCCCAGCACGGCGACCTGACCAAAGCACAGGCAGGAACAAACGGGCTGTTCAAGCTGTTACTAAGTCATAACCCTACCCACTGGAGGCGTGAAGTGTTACCTCAATCGGACATCGATCTGATGTTGGCGGGACATACTCATGCCATGCAACTGGCCATCGGACATCACTCGCCTGCCTCCTGGATTTATCCGGAATGGGGAGGTATGTACATGGAGGACAACCGGGGGCTGTACGTAAACGTCGGCATGGGATTCGTAGGTCTGCCTTTCCGCTTCGGAGCATGGCCGGAGATTACCGTGATAACACTGGATAAATGAAAAAATACTGGCAAATACTGAAGAAGTACAAAATAAGCCTGCTGGCATGCCCGTTGCTGGTACTCGTGTCGGTGATGTGCGAAACCGTTCAGCCGATGTACATGGCGGATATTATAGACAACGGAGTGATGCAAAGAGACCTCTCCGTCATCACTGCCGTGGGCGGAAAGATGATACTGATCTCCATTGTCGGACTGATTTTTAGCATTGCCAATGTCTACGTATCTTCCCATGCATCCATTGGTTTCGGAACCGATCTGCGCACCGGCCTTTTCGGCAAGATACAGCAACTCTCTTTCTTCGACATCGACCGGTTCAGTACGGCTTCGCTTATTACTCGCCTGACCAGTGACATCAGCCGCATCCAGCAAGTCATCATGATGTCGATGCGCCTGATGCTGCGCTCTCCGCTGATGCTTGTCATGGCGGTGTTTTTCGTTGTACGCATCAATCTCGAACTGGCGGGTGTCCTGCTGGCTGCCATCCCTATATTGGGTTTCAGCGTATTCTTTATTCTCCGGAAAGGTTTCCCCTTCTTCCTGAAGGTTCAGCAGAAGGTGGATCAACTGAATGAGGTAGTACGCGAAAACCTGATTAACATCCGGGTGGTAAAGTCATTTGTACGAGAGGACTTCGAAGCACATAAGTTCAAAGACAAGAGCGAGAGCCTGCGTGATACGGTGATTCATGCTTCCAACATCATTGTCTCCATCTTTCCGGTAATGCAACTGGTGATGAACCTGTCTATCATCGCTATCCTCTGGATGGGAGGCCACAAGGTGATGACCGGAGAGCTGAAGGTAGGCGAACTGATATCGTTTGTCAACTACCTGGGACAGGTGTTGATGTCATTAATGATGCTTTCCATGATCATCATGTCTTATGCCCGTGCTTCTGCCTCGTCGAAACGTATTTTAGAGGTACTGGACACACAACCTTCGCTGACCGACACACCCGAAGGCATGCAGAGCACCCGAGAGATTGAAAAAGGAGAGATCGCCTTCGAGAAGGTCAGCTTCCGTTATGGCGGCGGAGAGACGGACGTATTACGAAACATCAGTTTCCACATCCGCCCGGGCGAGACAGTGGCCATAGCAGGTGCTACCGGATCGGCAAAAAGTTCACTCGTGCAACTGATCCCCCGCCTCTATGATGTCAGCGCCGGAGAAATACGCATTGACGGCATCCCTGTACAAGACTATAACCTGCGCGAACTCCATGCCCGCATCGGAATGGTGCTGCAAAAAAGAACGAACTCTTTACGGGAACCATCGCCGAAAACCTTCGCTGGGGAAAACCGGATGCCACGCAAGAAGAACTCGAAGTGGCAGCCCGTGCCGCCGAAGCCCATGAGTTCATCTGCTCGTTGCCTGCCGGATACGACACACTGCTGGGACGGGGTGGAATCAACCTTTCCGGCGGACAGAAGCAACGCATCTGCATCGCCAGGGCCTTGCTGCGTAAACCCAAGATATTGATACTGGACGACAGTACCAGTGCCGTAGACTCTGAAACGGAACTCCGTATCCGGAACAACCTGAATGCCTGGCTGCGGGATACCACGGTGCTTATCATCACCCAACGCATATACACCATGCAATCAGCCAACCGGGTCATTCTGCTGGACGACGGGGAGATAGAATCCATCGGCACCCCGGAAGAGTTGCTGGAACGGTCGGAAATGTATCGGGAAATATATTACTCACAGCAAATCGTTATCTGACCATGGCACACGGAGATCATCTGAAATACAGCGGAAAGCCTAAGGCGGGAAAGAAAACATTTCTACGCCTGATATCGTACGTGGCCTGTGACCGGCGGTTACTGATTGTGATCGGTGTGCTGATCGTGATCAGCATTGCGGCCAACCTCACCGGATCGTACATGCTTCGCCCGATTATCAACGACTACATCCTGCCGGGCGACTTTCAGGGACTGGTGCGCATCCTGCTGTTCCTGGCAGCCATCTACCTGACAGGAGTGGCAGCTACTTACATCGAATATATCCTGCTGAACAAGATAGGACAACGCACCGTGACCCGGATGCGTGAGGAACTGTTCGGCAAGATGGAATGTCTGCCTGTCAGATACTTCGACACCCATCAGCACGGTGATGTCATGAGCCGGTACACCAACGATATTGACCGCATCAGTGACGCATTGACCGACAGCCTGTCCGATATGCTGTCCAGTGCACTGACGGTTATCGGTATTTTCTGCCTGATGATCTTTATCAGCCCGATACTGACAGCGGTAACGCTGATTACTGTCCCCCTGATGTTCCTCAGTGCCAAAGGCATTGTGAAACGGAGCCGGAAATACTTCAAAGCGCAGCAGGAAGCACTGGGAATGATGAACGGCTATGCGGAAGAAATGATCAGCGGACAGAAAGTGGTGAAAGTATTCGGACACGAACAGAAGGTGGAAACAGACTTCGGGATACTGAACCAAAGCCTGAAGGACAAATCGTTGAAAGCACAATTCTACTCGGGGCTAATGATGCCTGTCATGCAAAACCTCAATACGCTGAACTATGTGATCATCACCATTGTGGGGGCTTTACTGGCCATCTTCCGCGGATTCGACGTAGGCGGACTGGCAGCTTTCCTGCAATATTCACGGCAGTTCGGCCGCCCGATCAATGAACTGGCAAGCCTTTACAACAGCATACAGGCTGCCATAGCCGGAGCCGAACGTATCTTCGAAATCATAGATGAAGCGCCCGAGAAAGCGGATGTTCCGGAAGCCGTCACACTGAAAAATATAAAAGGAGACGTAGCCCTGAAGAATGTGTATTTCGGCTACCGTCCGGAGAAAACCATCCTGAAAGGAGTGTCCCTGCATGCACCGGCAGGAAAGAAAATAGCCCTGGTAGGCGCCACCGGAGCCGGAAAGACAACGATATTAAACCTGCTTCCCCGCTTTTTCGATATTCAGTCGGGAGAGATCACCATCGACAATCACCCGATCGACCGGATCGAGCGCAACAGCCTTCGCCGTTCGATGGCTATCGTGTTGCAGGACACCCATCTCTTCACAGGTACGGTACGGGAGAACATCCGCTTCGGACGCCTCAGTGCGACGGATGACGAGGTAGTGGCAGCCGCCCGCCTGACCGCTGCCCATTCGTTCATCAAACGCTTGCCGCAAGGGTACGATACTTTGCTCGAAAACGACGGAGCCAACCTGAGCCAAGGGCAACGGCAGCTATTGAACATTGCCCGTGCCGCAGTGGCCGATCCGGCCATCCTGTTGCTGGACGAAGCAACGAGCAACATAGATACACGCAGTGAAATCTTGATCCAGCGGGGATTGGACCAGTTGATGCAAGGACGCACCAGCCTGATCATCGCCCACCGCCTGTCTACGATCCGCAATGCAGATACCATTCTGGTACTGGAGCACGGAGAAATCATCGAGCAAGGCAGTCATCAGGAATTACTTGCATTGAAGGGAAAATATTATTCGCTGAATGAAGAGCAATTCAAATAAACGGACTACCACAGAAACCGCCCCGGGGATGGAGCAACCGTAATCCCGATTCGGAAGAGGTATCAGATAGAAAGTGGTTGATGCAAACAGCGATACATTAAGAAAGCAAATACCCGGTTTCACAAACAGCACCTTTCGATAAAAGCAGTAAACCGGAGAGGGAAAGTCCCCAAAGTGGGGTTACGGAGGTGAAGAACCGGGATTGAACAGGTGAAGAACCGGGATTTTTCACAAAAGAAGCAAGCATTTCAGGAAAAAGAAGTAAGCATTTGGTCCGAAAGAAGTAAGCATTTCCCCAATATGCTTACTTCTTTTTCAAATATCTCCTATTGTTTTTGTCCATCAGGTCTATTGTCCTGTTTTTCTCCCCTGATTCTTGCGTTTTCCGTTCCGGTTGTGAAGTGTCCGAAGCACTTAAAGGAACAACAGAAAGACACAGCTTTCCTTCAAGGAAATACTTCAGCGAAGCAATCGCACCTATCTTGTGACATTCTATCAGAAAGCGAGCGGAATCACCGTCCATAAGACAAACCCAAAACTCCCTACAGAACGATTTTTCCGTTCAGCCCGCACTCCGCCCCGAAAAAACGCAGCCTGACGATTTCCAATTATCAACTTGTCAAAGTGATAGCACTCTTCCCATTCGCCGCGCGATGGAGTTGCACTTGCACGGCGATGCGCTCACTCATCTCCTGTACATGGGAAATGACTCCGATCTTCCGTCCCTGCATCTGCAATTGCTCGAGAGCTTCCATCACCGTGCGCAAACTGTCGGCATCGAGCGAACCGAAACCTTCGTCGATGAAAAGTGACTCCACTTTCAGGTTATTGCTCGAAAGAGACGACAGGCCAAGAGCCAACGCCAGGGAGATCAGAAAAGATTCTCCGCCGGAAAGAGAATAGACGGTACGCACCTCGTCACACATATCGCAGTCGATCACTTGCAGGGCGAGCGTTCCCGGCACCTGCTGCAACCGGTAACGTTTCGATAGATAAGACAGGTGCTTGTTGGCATGCATCAGCAACAGATTCAACGTATAGCTTTGGGCAATCACCTTGAACTTTGTCCCGTCCGCACTGCCAATCAGTTTATTGAGTTTTCCCCATCGGTTGGCTATCTCCTGTTTTTCGGTCAGTTCCTGCTCCAGTTGCTTCAGCTTCTTCCGGTTTTGCTCCTGTTGCAAAAGACGTGCTTCGACGGTCGACAGACGCCGTTCGGTCTCCTGATTGGTGGCTTGCTGGCGGGCGATCGTCTCCGGCAAATGTTCCGGATCGGCTATCTGTTCTTTCCGGAGCATCAATTCGTCGATGGAGCTGTTCAGTTGCCTGATCTCTCCCTGCATACCGGAAATACGCGACTGGACTTCTTCTCCCTCCTTGCGCACCTGTTCCACGGAATCGTTTAATTGTTTCTCTTTTTTCCGAATAGCGGCTTCCGCATCCTCGACAGATTTGCCTTTCAACAAAGGAGCCCGTTCCTGACGGAGAGTTATCAACTGTTCACTGACCACTCGGAACTGCTCCCGAGCAGTCGTTTCCGCCGTTTTCAGTAGTTCAAATTGCTCTTTAGCAGCCAGAACTTGCTGCATCAACAGATGGCAACGGGCCACCCCTTCGCGCAAAGCCTCACAAGCCGAGCGAACCGTCCTGATCTGCCCCTCATGCTGTTGCCATTCCTTGTAGAGCTGATGGTATTGGTACATTTTCTCCGCGAGCAGATTTAGCTTCCCTTGCACGGTATGCAATTGTTTCTCAAAATAGTCCGGATTTTGCTCCTCTTCAGACGAAGGACGTTTCTGCTCAGCCTCTTGGAGGAACGCCTGCAACTGTACGGTTATCTCTCCGGACAATTCCGACAGATGAAACAAATCCTGTTTCAAGGCAATATTCCGGTTATTTAGTTGCTGATACTCAGCAGATGCGGTTTGATATTCCTGTTCGATGTTCTGATACAGACTATGGACTACCTGTTCCTCATTCCTATAAGGATGGTCAGTGCCCCCACATACCGGACACGGTTCATTCTCACGCAAATTCTGCCGCAAGGTCCGAACGTCTTTCCCCATCGCGATACGGGCATTCTCAAAAAGGCGTTGCAGCACTTTCAGTTCAGCCTCCTTCTCTGACAACCGGGTGGTCAGAAGGGTTATCTCTTTCCGCATCTGTTCTTGTTTGTGCCCCATCTCTTCCTGTTGTGCTTTCAGACGTTCGGCCTCTGTCCCCGCTTTTCTCCATTCCAACATCTGCTGGCGGGCATTCTGCAAACGGGTTTGTTCCTGCATCCATCGGGCTTGCTCGTCAGTCACCGCTTCAACCCCAAAAGCATTCAGACGGTTCACACGCGCTTCGTTCTTTTCCTGAAGAATGGCAAGTTGGTCTTCCTGCTCTTTCAGCCTGTTCCGGACAGATTCAAGAAATAGCCCGGTCTCTTCCGTAACCGGTAGCTCGATCTCTCCCGTCAGATTCTTCAACGAATGGCAGGAAGTATGCAGGGCTCCCTGCACAGATTGCAATTTATTGGCTTGTGCATTCGCTGCCTTTTCAGCACCTTGCAGTATCTCCTCTACCTGCTTAGATTGGCTGACCAGTGATTGGATCTGAACATCCAGTTCACGTGCCCGGCTAAGATCGGGTTGCACAGCTTCACACTGTCCCCTGAAGCGAATGAGAGAGTCGGACTGGCGTGTATATTCTTCCCGGAGCTTCTTACTTTTTTCTTCATCCAGCCGCATATCCTGCACTTTCTTATCACGCTGCTCCTGCTGCAATTTCAAAGTATGCAGCACCGATAGCTGTGCATTCAGGTCTATCAATGCTTTGCTTCCCTGTTCACGAAGGTTGGTCAGACTCTCTTTTTCGGTCCGTAGAAGAGTGATTTCCTCTTCGGAAAGCAGTTCGATCAGAGTGGCATTGCTCTTCAGCTGATTCAGTTCTGCATCGGCTGTTTTGCTACGCAGATAGATTTCACTGGAAATACGGGAGTATATCTCCGTTCCGGTCAGCTTCTCGAGCAACTCGGCTTTGGCAGACTCACGGGATTTCAAGAAAGTAGCGAAGTCATTCTGGGCAAGCAGCACCGTACGGGTAAACTGTTCGTAAGTCAAACCGACCAAAGTCACCAATTGTGCCAACAACTCTTTCCTCGTTCCCTGTAGTTCCTGATTGGCAGTCAGATCGGTCACTTGTATCGTCTGCGACCGCAAAGCACCGTTAGCCCGGCTTCCTGTCCGGCGTACCGACCAACGAGAACGATAACAGTGTCCGGACGCTCCTAAAAAATCAACTTCGGCAAATCCCTCTCCCGTCCCTCTGCGAAGGATATTCTTCACATCGGCCTGATTCACCCGACTCTCACCGATATCTGACATATAAAGACTCTCAACCGAAGCGGAGAAGCGGGGTGTCTTATCATACAGCGCCAGACAGAGCGCATCCAGTATCGTAGATTTTCCGGCTCCTGTAGGTCCGGATATCGCAAAAATTCCGGCAGAGCGTAAAGGCTCGGCTTGGAAATCAATTTCAAAAGTTCCTTCAATGGAAGCCAGATTTTTTAATCGTATGGTTAGTATCTTCATGGTTATTCGGTTTGCTTTCACCACAGATTATACGGATTAACACAGATCAATAGATGATCTCGTTAATAGTAAAGATTAAAAGATCTGTGTGAATCCTAATGGTGATCTGTGTAATCTCCGGTAATCTGTGGTGAATTCCTATTTGATTCATTCTAAATTGATGGTCCGGCAAGCCTCCTGGAACAAATTTACCAGTTCTTCCGGCATCTCCGTCTGGTAACTGTTCTCAAAGGTTGCTTTCACAATCTGTAAGGGATTCATCTCCTGCAATCCGGCGGTCAGGGTTTCTTCTTCCACGCTCCCCTCTGCCGCCTGCCGATAGAAAGAAACGATACGGGCCAGCCGGACCGGCTTGCCTTCCAGTATTTCTTCCACTTGCTGCCGCAACATCGGCTCCGGTTCGCTTAGTTTCACCTTGACCTCCAGATAGGGCATCGGTTCATCTTCCGGTAGTTCCAGCCCGCGCAATTCATCCAGCACCTCGTCCGGAGCCGCAGCTTCTGTGGCAGGGATACTTAGCAAACGCACCAACGGAGTATATTCAAGTTTCTCTATCTCAACCGCCCAACCTTCATCCAGAGTCACTTTTACCACTCCGTGGTGATAATGCTTCTCGGCAAACGACATAGGTAAGGGACTGCCGGCATAACGGATATTCTCCCTGCCCGATACGCGCTGAGCCTTGTGGATATGCCCTAAAGCCGTATAAACAATCTGTTCGGGAAAAGACTCGGGCGATACACTCTCCAGACCACCGATGATGATGCGCTCACTATGATCTTTCTCGGCAATCTCCGAACCGGTTGCCAGCAGGTGTCCGACAGCCACCAATGCCTGTCCGTCAGTCCGCTTCTTCAACGCATATTTCAACAAACGGGCATACAGTTCCTTCACCCCTTCCGCATAGGGATTGCCTTCAGTCTCTACCACCGGATAGTCTCCCTGTCGCAAGAAAGGTACCGCCAGACATAGGGCTTCTACCTCCCCCGCCGCATTCTTCAATTCTACCAGCAAATGCTCATAATCTATTTTGCCATTCTGTTTACGGACAATTCCTTTAATCTCCGTACGCATCTCCTGCAACAAAGGCAGAGGAGATTCCAGCCGGGCGGCCGAATCGTGATTGCCGGCCACAACAACCAACTGCAATCGCGGATTCTCAGTCGTCACCCTGTGAATGAAACGATAGAACATCCGCTGGGAAGCAGCAGACGGATTGGAAACATCAAAGACATCTCCGGCAACAATCAGTACATCAATCTTGTTCTTAGTGAGGACACCGGCCAGCCAGTCCAGAAAATGTTCGTGTTCCTGCGTGCGGTCATACCCGAAAAAGGTTTGTCCCAAATGCCAATCGGCTGTATGTAGTATACGTATCATGCTATTGAAATTTGAAACAAAGTTAGCAATTATTCAGGACAGCAATATTATTTTGTTTATTTTTGCACAAGCTAAAACCAAAATCATTATGAAGATACTATACTATATTTATCAAATCTGCATTGCATTGCCCATTTTGTTAGTATTGACTATCCTCACGGCGGTTGTCACAATCGTTGGTTCATTGCTGGGAGGAGCCCACATCTGGGGGTATTATCCGGGGAAAATATGGTCACAACTGATCTGCCTTTTTCTGTTGATCCCGGTCAAAGTGCATGGGCGCGAAAAGCTACATGAAAGAACTTCTTACATCTTTGTCCCCAATCATCAAGGCTCTTTCGATATCTTCCTGATTTATGGTTTTCTGGGACGAAACTTTAAATGGATGATGAAAAAAAGTCTGCGCAAAATGCCTTTCGTCGGCAAAGCATGCGAAAGCGCGGGACATATCTTCGTAGATCGCTCGGGACCGAAAAAGGTACTTGAAACCATTCGTCAGGCTAAAGACTCCCTGAAGGACGGAGTATCATTAGTGGTCTTCCCGGAAGGAGCCCGTTCTTTCACCGGACACATGGGATATTTTAAAGAAAGGAGCTTTTCAATTGGCAGATGACTTACAGCTTGCCGTAGTTCCCGTAACCATAGACGGCTCTTTCGAAATCCTGCCACGCACCGGCAAATGGATTCACCGTCATCGCATGATTCTGACCATTCATGATCCCATCCCCCCAAAGGACAAGGAGCAGATAATATGAAAGCTACTATGGCCGAGGCTTACACAGCTGTAGAAAGTGCACTTCCCGATAAATTCAAAGGAATGGTGAAGAACGAAGATCAGGATCGATAGACGTTCTTAAATAGAAAAAACACTGGTAAAAAATGAACGATGAACAAGCTGCATTGACTATCGCACAGCTCATTCATCGTTCATCTTTTAAGAGCACCATTGCTCAAAGCATTCACTATTTAAAAGGTATTCAACGCTTACCAACCCTCTTCTTCAACACGAATACCGGGAGGAAGAAAAAGATTCCGATGATAGACATCACCAATCCTCCGATAGTTCCTGCCGCTAATGGGAACCAGAATGCCTCCTTATCCGTACCGACCATAAAGGGAATAAAACCAAGGATGGTGGAAACCACCGTCAGGAAGATAGGAAGGATTTTTGCATTCCAGGCTTTGGTATAAGCTCAAAGCCGACATTCGTGGATGACGCCTCCGGATGGCATTGTATTCGTTGAGGATATAGATACTGGCGTTCACCGTAATACCACATAGCAAAACGAACGAAGCAAAGCCACCTTGGTCAAAGTTCAGCTTAAACCAATAGAACGTCAGGAATACCCCGATATACGACACGGGAATGATAAATATGATGGCCAAAGGCTGCTTCAAAGAGTTGAACAGAATACTGGTAGTAAAGAAGATAATGGCAATCACTACCAGCAAAAGCAAGTATTGCTTGTTATCCTTTTTTCCCCAACCCCAGCTCTCTCTCTCCGACTGAGCCGTATACCCCATCGGCAACTCTTTATTGAATTCTTCCAGATCCCGCTTCAGGATTTTGTTTCCCTGCTCGCCCGAACCGATATATTCGTATTGCAGGCATAACCTGTACTGCTGGTTCTCCTTGGCAACCTGTTGGGGCATCTGCCCTTTTTCCATAGTGGCCAGTTCAGACAGCTTATACTGTTTATTGTCTGTTCCATACGGAAAATATTGCATGGCCCAGATATCATATTCCTGAGACTGCTTGGAAGAAAGCTTTATCTTTTCCGAACCATTTTCCGCCACTACCGAGCCGATCTCCATATTCTTACCATATATCGGCCGGATGGTGGAGAACAGAATATTGGCATTGATATTCTCCTGCGCCATACGTTCACGGTTCAGATTAAAATAGAACTCCTGATAATCGTCTTTCCAATAAGAGAAATACGAATTGATGATGACTTCCTTGATCCGTCGGTGGGTCAGCAACTTGGCTTTCAACTTTTCAGCCCATTCGTACAGTTCATCATAATTGTATCCGTACATCTTCACCTGAAACGAACCGGCTCCCTCACGAACATCATTACTGAACCCCTGATCCTGCAAGCCGTATACACCCCAGCTACCTCCACCCAGTTGCAGGGCCTTACTGATAATGTTGGCTTTCAGTGTATAGGGGAAACCGCTATTCTGATGCTCTTTGGTAAAATAGATATTGATATTACCCCGACGGGCATTGTATACCGAGGTCTGGAACTGCTTAATTTCTTTAAACTGGCTCAGATAGATTTCCATCTTCTTGATCAGTTCGTTCATCTGCTCCAACGTACTGCCGTTCGGAAGATTGGCATATACATACAACACGACTTCTTCGTTCCGGGTAAAATAGCTGCCGTTGTATACCTTCTGGATAAACAGGCGCAAACTACCTCCCAATGCTTTGTCGACTATCGGCTTGATCTTCTCTTTGTAAGTGGACGATCCCAAGGTTTTGTTGTACCACTCCGTGGCACGTCCTTCACCCTCCACTTTATCCGGAAGCATAAACACCGGAAGTCCGAACAATAGTATCAACAAGATGCAGACAGCCACACGCCAACGACACAATTTACGTATCATCCAGCCATAGAAGCGGGTAAAGTAAACCGTTATTCTTCGCGGAAGAGAGGCCCGGAGAAGGAAGAAGCGGGATTGGGTCCGACGGCGTTTCCTTTTTTCAACCCGATCTTTTCGATCAGGGCAGGTACGAAGAACAGAGCGACAAACAAGGATACGGCGAGGTTGATAATCACCACGGCTGCAAAGTCCTGCAAGTTCAACCGTATCTTCTCGTCAAGGAAGAAGATGATCACCAAAGCTCCCATTGTAGTCAGAGTAGCGGCCAGGATAGACATAAAGGCTTTCAGGTTACGCCGGTGCAGTATATGGTCGGTCATCACAATCGTATTGTCTATCACCAGATTGAGCGAAACCGTAATACCGGCCAACGAATAGAGCTGCATCTCCAACCCAAAAAGATAATAGAAAATGACTGCTACCGCAATATTGATGCTCAGGCTGACTACAATCAAGAATAGGTAACGCGGATTCAGAGTGATAATCAGCACAAAGAACAGCAAGATCAGAACCGTAAGGCCGGTACGCAGATAAATCTTGTTCAATTCTTCGTGAATAAATTCCGTCGCATCATAACTGGTGTGAATTTCATATCCGGCAGGCAACACCTTTTGTATGGCCTCCATCTCTTCTTTCACTTGTTTGCTCAATTGCAATTGATTGGCAGTTTCTTCTGCTGTTATCGACAGATAAATGGAGTTAAGTCCGTTGATGCGATAATAGCTTTGGGGGGCCTCTTCCATGTGGGACACAGTTACAAGCTCGTCCAGACTGATCAATTTACCTTCGGCACTCTTCACCCGGATACGGGATGCATCGAAACCCTCATCTTTTGTTTCAGGCATCAGCGCCAACCGGATCCACTCTTTACCCCCTGTAGATGATTCGACATTATAGGTACCGAGGAACTCTTTTCAGATAATAGCGGCTGACAGCCTGCTGGATATCACTCAAAGTAATTCCCAATCGTCTCAGTTGTTCGCTATCATACTCCAAGACCCACTCCATGGGAGTAGCTCCGCTCAGGTCTATCTTATAGATGCCCTGAATCTGTGCCAGTCTTGTTTTGATATGCTCATCGGCATATTGCTGAATCAAGATAGGAGTAGAAGGAGCGTTGAGTGTAAACGACATAAAAGGGCGGGAAGCATTCTCGTCCGGGCGCTTCATCCTGATATAAGGATAGCTCACTCCATCGGGAAGCTGCGGCCAGGTCTGCCGGATAATGGTAGAAGCCTCAAAACGTACCGCATCTATATCCGCATACTTATCCAATTCAATGGTGATGCTTCCCGAACCATTATCGGAGGTAGAATAGATATTCTTTATGCCCTTGATACGTGCCAACATAGCCTCCAGTTTACTGGTAGCCTCTATTTCCACCACCCTCGACGAAGTACCGGGCATACTGAACTGCACCGTAAAACCGGGCAGGGTTCTCGAAGGGTTCAGCTTTACGGGAAGCAGGGGGATTAAGGCCAGACCGATCAACGCCACGCATATAAAGGCGACAATCAGCGTAAAAGAAGAGGCTTTCGTCTGCGTTTTTATTTTAGAAGGATTATCCATCGTTTCAATGTTAGTTAGCACTATCGCACCAATTGTCCTCCCGCATAGTCAAACTTGTCAGTCAGCGAGATTCCGGTAGCAAAGTCATGTAACGTCAGTTTACGTATCTTATAATAGTTCAGCCAATAGTTTTGCAAGGCTGAAATGTAATTCTGTTGTGCCTCTTGCTGACGGTTCAGAGACAGGGTCAGGCTGTTGATATCTGCTTTCCCGATGATAAACCGCTGACGAGTCTCGTTATAAGCCAGGATAGAGAGGTCTAGTGCTTCTTCGGCACTGGTGATCATATTCTGTTGAATATTGAAATCGTTCACAGTCATGATCACTTCTTCGTCCAGGCTGATTTCATCCTGGCGGGCAGAAGTTTTCACCACATTCAGGTTATTGCGGGCCATGTTATATTTACCTTTCCTTACCCCCCAGTCAACCAACGGAATACTGACACTGACTGATACCAAATCCTGCTGCATGGGTTTGTGGTACACATCTCCAAAATTATCAGCCACCTGGTTGAAACCGATACTGGCATTCACGCTCGCATTGAAACGCGACTCTTTTTTCGTCTTGTCCACATTGCGTTCGGCTTCCAGTACGTTCTGCTTTAACCCCAGTAACTGAGGATTGTTTTCATGTGCCATCTGCAATGCCTTGTCCACCGGTATCACCAATTCCTGAGGCCGGACAGGCAAGTCGATATCAATAACCGTATTCTTATCCAGGTTCAGGAATGAAACCAGTGAAAACATGGCGCGTTTCAGGGCACTAGCCTTGTTCTGCAACGTATTGCGTGCATTCACCACATCCAACTTCAGTGTCAATAAGTCGGCTTTCGAGATGGCTGCTATCTTCTGGCGTTGCACTCCGATGCTATAAAGCGTATCCGAAGAAACCATATTCTCCTTGGCCAGGTTATACTCGGCCTGCGCCATAGCCAGGTTAAAGAAATACGTAGTGGCCTGCACGGATACGGCTTCCACATTATACACAAACTCTTTCTTTACTTTTTCATATTTCAAGGGTTCAATCTTTCTCTCCCACTTGAACGAATTATATCCGACCAGGCTCTGTGAATATCCCAACCGGATAGGTACACTGGTAAACTGCGTTGTCTTGTTCCCACCAAAACTACGCATATATCCCAATTGCGATTGCAGGTAGAAAGTACCGCCGGTCAAATCGAAGTTCTGCTGGATAGCCAGATTACCCGATGCATAGAACGACTGTTGGCTACGATAAACATCCAGGTCCTTTTCCGAATCGTATCGCTTGGTGATATCCCGGTTATACTCGGCAGGAGTCATATTCAAAGTAAGGCTCGGCAGGCGATTGGCCTTGTAAGTCCGATACTCCCAGTAACCGGAAAGATACATATTCTGCGTACGGAATGCCTCCAGTGAACTGTCATTGGCCAATTGTATCGTCTTCTGCAAATCGAGTTTTATATGATCCTGAGCCTTCGCTACAGAAGCCCCAAACAGCAAGGCTGCTATTACTATATAATATCTTTTCTTCATATCTATCGTTTTTCTTTATTTCTATAAATAAACCAATACAACAAAGGGATGATGAACAAACTCACCAGGGTACCGATTGTCATAGTACCTATCATGGCTATGGACAGCGGTTTCTGAAGTTCGGAACCAAGGTCGAACGAAAACAGTAACGGTACCATTGCAAAAATAGTGGTCAACGATGTCATGATAATCGGTCGTAATCTTCTTCGTCCGGCTTCATGAATGGCCTCCAGTAATGGTACTCCCTCCTTACGCAATTCGTTGATGGCATCCAGCTTCAGGATGGAGTCGTTGATGATGATACCGCACGTCACAATCAGTCCGATGGCAGACATCAGGTTCAATGTATGTCCGCACACCCAAAGCAATACCAATGCAAACGCCACGTCAATCGGTATTTCCATCAACACCAGCAAAGGCTGCATGAAACTCTCGAACTGAGCCGCCAAAATGAAATACATCAGCAAAAGGATAGAGATGAACAGAATGACCACCAGTTCGTCCAGCATCTTCTGATTGGAAAAGAAGCTTCCCGAAAAGGCGATGTCCCAATCTCCTGTCTCGCTAGAGGTTTTTCTTTAACCTGGGTCATCAACTTCTCCGCATTCTCCACTCCATAGAATTTATAAGGAATATACTCCCCATTTCTTCCGGCTGTAATACTCTTCAAATCTTCTGCGGAAGTCACTTTTATCAGCTCCCGTAAGGGAATAAAGTTCACCTCTCCCGTCTTGCTGTCCGGTTGTGTCTGAATCAAGGTTTCCTGTAGAACCTGGTTAACCGTCTTTTCGTCTCCTGCAATGCTGATAAGCAGATATTGCTGATAAGAGTGCAACATAGCTACACTGTTTTCCTTGAAAGCAGTTCTCAGCACACGATACAACTCGTTATAAGAGATTTGATACAACAATAGCTTTTCCTGATTAATACTGAGGTTCAATTGGTTTTCGAAGAAAGCAATACCTGTAGGAGGTATTCCTGTCTTCTGACCGAATGTTTGCTCCAATCCACGCAAAGTACCGGGGCCGGGTGCCCTGTCCTTATTGCGGGCATATAATTCGGCCACAATATCAGCCTCACCGGTCACAAACAGTTTCTCAAAAACTGTTTCAGGAGGAGAGAATGAAATCACAGCCAAAGGATAACGTTCTTTCAACTTCTGATAAATTTGTTCCTGCAACGGAGCAATCTCTTTCGAGGTTTCGGTCTTAAAATAAAGTTCCGCCTCCGATGACGACAACTCTTGTTCCCGGTTCAAAATGTAATCCTGCAATCCGATGGACGCTGTCTGCTCCACAGATGCTCCCTGCAACTCACGGAACAATTCGTCGACCCGGCGTTGATTCTCGTCCACATGAATGTTTTCGTTCCATTCAATACGGGTAATCAATTCATTTTCGTCGATATCCGGCATTCTTTCTTTATCGATAAAGTAGAAAAAGAAGATACATAACGGAAAAGAGATGGCACAGAACAATACACTCAACGTCTTATGACTGAATACCCAATCGATACCCTTATCGTAGAAGCGGTCCAGAGTATGTTCTTTCAAAGGATTATTAATTTTCAGCCTCAACCACTTCGGACCACCTTTGATCCCGGTACGATAGACCAACATATACAGAACAGGAAGCAACATGATACCGGTGAAATAAGAGACCATCAATCCTACCGTAACGGCAAAAGCCTGATCGTAAAAGATAGCACCCGCGATACCACTCATAAATACCAAAGGTACAAATACGGCGATTGTCGTAAACGAAGAACTCAGCATAGGAGTCACCACCTCACTTGTTCCCGCCACGCAGGCTCTCCGCAACGAATAACCCTTTTCCCTGTATTGCGATATATTTTCCGTTACGATAATCGAACTGTCGATCATCATACCCAGTGCCAGGATCAGTCCGGACAGGGAGATGATATTGAGAGACATTTTACACAGGTAGAAAAACAAGAAACTGATGACAATAGACACCACCATACTCAGCCCAATAATGAATGGAGATTTGACATCTCCCAAGAAGAGTACGGCAACGATACAAATGAAAACAAAACCGAGTGAGAGATTCTGCTGAAGATTGGATATTGTATAGTCCAGCAGTTCGGTTTGATTACGACTCACGCTAAACTCGATATCCGGATAGATCTTTTGAAATAATCCATTGTTTCCGACAGAGCATCTTTCATATTGTCCATGTTCTCGTCGGCCTGCTTAATGATGGCAAGCGTCACGGCCCTTTTACCGTTCGACACAGATACTCCTTTTTCTTTGACCGGTACTATCGCTATCCGGCAAAATTCTTTCAACTGTATGATGCGATCTCCTTTACGGATATATATATTCTCCACATCTTCCGCAGTACGGAGCAGAGTTGAGAACTTGATGTTATATTCATAGTATCCATCCCGTACGGTCATGCTTCCCGGCTCTACATTATTTTGCGCCAGAGCCGTCTCAATATCTTCAATGGATAATTCAAGCATAGCCAGTTTATCCATATCGGGTACAATCTGCAATTGTCTTTCCAGCAAACCGGTAACGTCTACCATTGCCACTTCCGGCAACTGTTCGATACGGCGTTTGATTACCGATTCTGAAAACTCACATAAATTCAGGAAAGCCTGCTGATCCGTCTCTTCATAAGCACTGTCTGTCTTTAAAGTCAGATTCAGATAGAATACTGGAATATCGGTAGCACTTGCCTTGATCACCTTCGGACGATCGGTATCTTTAGGCAAGTAGTTCATAGCTGCGTCAATCTTTTCGTTAACCTCTATGAATGCCAGGTCCGTATTGGTACCAAAATCAAAACTAAGCCGGATAATACCCGCACCGTCACGTGTTTCACTGGTCATGTCTTTTAGGGCAGCCACCTGAATCAATTGCTGACGGACAGGCTTCACGACTGTGTTTTCCAATTCACGTGCCGAGGTATTTTTAGCTGATACCTGTACGGTAATCTCCGGGATGGAGATATCCGGCAACAGCGATACCGGTAATGTGAAGTACGTCACCAACCCCACTATGAAGCAAGCCGTAAAAGCCATCAATACGGCAATGGGACGTTGTATCAGGAATTTAATCATAATTGTTCTGTGTTAGTGATTCATCCTTATTCAATGATTGTGACCGGAGCTTCGTGTGCCAGGTTAATGTTTCCGCTTACGATGACCGTATCTCCTTCTGTCAGTCCGTCGGCCACACTATAACTGTCTGCATTTTCCAAAGCGGTATGAATATAGTTCCATTGGGCCATCTTCCCATCTTTCAGGGTAAATACAACCTGCTTGCCCGAACGAAGTACAACTGCGCTTTTCGGAATCACCAACTGCTCTCCCAACGAACGATGTACACTGACACGTACATTCATCCCGCTAAACAGCTTACCGGCCCCGTTCACCCGGGCTTTCACCTTCACCATTCCTTTATCATCTACCAAAGGGTTGATTTCCGAAATACTTCCTTCGTGTACTGTTGCGGCATCCGAATAGGGCTTGATCACTACCTTATCTCCGTTCTTTATTAATGGCAACTCACTTTCAAGTACAGTAAAATCTACTTCCATCCCCTGCATATCGATCACCGTACAGAATACATCCGAAGTACTGGCCAGATTGTAGGGTTTCGAAAACAGGTTAGCAACTACTCCGTCAAAAGGTGCGGTCAAAGTAGCGTGCTCTGCATTGTATTTCGACATTTCATATTGTGATTTGCTCTGATCATAACCACTCTTCACCTTTGCCAGCTTCATTGTCTCTTCGGGTACCTGACTAATGTCGTCTGCCGGATAGCCCTGACTGATAAGTACATCCCTCAATTCCAATTCCGACTTTTTTAAAGCGTCTTCCGATTGCGACAACTGGTTGTCAAGTTTGAATTTGTCCAACTCCGCCAACTTCTGCCCCTTTCGTACCCGGTCTCCGTTCTTTACCCAAATATGGGCTATCACTTCACCACTTTCAAATCTCAGGTCAGCCATTCCCCGGGCAGAAATTTTTCCATTACTCACCAATTCATGATTGAATATCTGCTTTTTGAGCGTCATGACAGACACCTCGTTTTTCGTGTCGGGCAACACGGTTTCCACTCCTTTTTCAGAAGCACTCTCTTTCTTCTCACCGGAACAAGCTGTCAGCATTGTCAATGCCAGACAAAGCGTATAGAAGGGATACTGGTTTTTCATAATGTTATTAAACTTTTTCTCTATTAATTATGATTGCAAATATAGTTGGTTACTTTCTAAAACTCAAAATAAATGGTGGACTAATTCCGGATAACACAGAAGCTTAAATCCATTAATTATTAGTAATTTACGATTTTTACGTTACTTACATAGGTGGACAAAAAACTTTTCTTCCAATTAATCCGTCAAGATTCGGATAGGAAAACTGCATTTCATTCCCGAATCTTATTTGTAGTTCGTTTATTCTGTTTATCATAGCAAATTCTATTTATTTGATGTCTTATTTCCAAGACATATATATATGATGTATTTCATATTATTAGCATACAGTCACAAATATAATTGCTAATCTTCAGAAACGCAAAAGAAATTGTATACTTTTTCTTGCATTTAAAACATATTAATCATTTACATTTCTGCTATTTACGATTTTTTCGTTACTTACATCTATAACTAACTTCCTTATTTCATCCCTCATTTCCCGTACGGCTGTCGACTGTACTTTGGGTTCCTTAGTCAAGACCAAGTCCGCCATTTCATGGAATTTATCGGGCTGTAAATATCCAGGCGAGGCATATAGCTTCGCCAACAAGTAATATGGATAAATCCTTCCCGGCAATAAGTGAGTGGAACGCAAAAGCCATTTTTCAGCTTGAGCATATTCTCCTTTTTTTCCTGAAAATTCTTACCAATAATATTTAGTATCATCGGATCGCAACTTCGGGTAGAAGCTTCTTTCAATAATAGAATCGAAGCATCCGCCTCCTTTAATTTATGCAAACAATGCCCATACTCAAACAAAAAGGCCCCTCTTCCCTTTAATTTCGGATACAAACGTTCATAGCCTTCTTTTGCACTTTGATAAGCACCTGCCTGATACAACATACGGCAGTTGGCCCAGTCCTTGCACTCTTGATGCACATCTGCCTGCCACCAATGGTATCCGGAAAATCCCAACACACAAGCAAACGCCAGTTGCCAGGCAAGAAAGCGTCCTGCAATACAAGCCATCAGTAAAATCAGGAATGCAATAACAAAAGCAGGCAATTGCATCGGATAAGAAGAAAAAGCAAATACCAACAAAGAGATCACACTGCCACAAGGCCCCCAACGTTTCAGTTCCACACCTCTCCGTAGACAAAATCCTGCAAAAGCCAGGCAACAAAGCAATACGGGTATCCCCCACTCGAGTGCTATCTGCAAATATTCATTAAAAGCATATTCCGGACTTCCTGCCACCAATTCTTCCTGAGGCGAATAACTCCCTTCGGCAAAATAAGCTTCCTGACTTGTCCCATATGCCAGTGCAAAATTTCCTTGGCCATAACCTGTAAATGGTTTCTCTGCAATGGCCCGGCTACTGATTTTCCACATGAACAGTCGCCCGCTGGCCGAATCTTTTTTCAGGTTAAACAAACAGACTCCTCCGACCAACACAACTATACATAACACAGAGGTGACGGCCAGCACCTTTGTCTTTTTGCGCATCCACACTCTTTTCAAGCGTACCGGCCAGGATTTATGCACTCCATATACCCAAATACCTGAAATAAGAGCAGCCACCCATGCCGAACGACTCATTCCCGCAGGAAGCACACAGAGTATAAGAAACAATACTGCCACGGCCCCATAATATCCCGTCCATTCCATCCAATTCTTATTCTCCCTTTTCCGTAATCGTAACCATTGATCCAGACAAAGAGGAAATATCATAGCCAGATAACCGGAATACGGTCCGGGATTAAAAAAGATCCGGTCAAGGAATACAGAGAATGATGGGAAGAAGTAAAACCATAAAGCTGCCTCAAGCCATAAATAGCCTCAGAAGCAGCCAAAACAATAAAACTCAAATAACGACCTGATAAAAATCAGCCCCCATATCATACCCCTTTCTATAATAGAGAAAGGCCGACACCACCCAACCGACAGCAGCTCCCATAGCAACTTTTGCCAGATAGAGCCATTGCCCCGACAACTCACCTGCCGGAAGCATCGGATCATTTACCCATACCACAGACAGCAGTGCACATACCATTGCCAGAAGTCCTCCACGAAGTATAATATGCATATAATCTACTTTTTCTCTCATCATTTTATTCTTTTAAATACCCGGTTCCAACGAATCTTTCCACGTAAAGGATCGTCCGACCGCCATATTGTAAATGCCCTACCTACAATATATGATTCGGGCAACATTCCCCAATAACGTGAATCCTTGGAATTTTCCATATTATCCCCCGATACGAAATAGTAATTCTCTGTGAACTTATATTCCGTTATCGCACTATCACCCAGACATACCGCCTCTCCTTTTTGCCGCAGTCTCTTCTTCTGCTCCCAGTGGATCAGTCTTCCGTAAAGCAAACAAGACAATGTATCTATTTTCACCACCTGCCCTTTGGCTGGTACCGGAAGAGGTCCGAATTCCTGAATGGTCCATCCCAGACGTCCGTCCCACGGAAAAGCATCCATCACGATCCCATGTGAATCTTCCCTTCTGACACGTGCAATCCGATGTTGCGCCTGCACATTCCCCCACACTGTCTGTGATTCCTTTTATATGATAATAGCCCTTACGTATTTCCAAAGTATCACCCGGCAAGGCAATACACCGTTTCACATAATACTTCATTATATCAAATCCGATGCTGTCGCTCCCATCCTGATAAGGGAAATTAAAAACAAGCACATCGTCCCGCTGAAACGATCCGAAACCCGGTAGACGATAGATATCCACTTCTTCTCCTCGCAATGACGCAAAGATATTAAACAGACGTGCCCCACCGGTCCATTTATCCACCAGTATTTTGTCTCCCGAAAGCAATGCCGGTTCCATTGAATTGGAGGGGATTTTGAAAGAAGTCAGGCAAAACACCTGCAATACCATCCAGGCAACAAAAGCCACACAAGAATAGAAACAGATATTCACAATCCAGTTCCCTGATTCGTTTCACCAGTTTTATCCAAACCTCTTTCTTCATATATATACATTTTAATGCGATCCCCTGTCAAGAATCCAAGGAAAAAGAAACCAGATAAAATTCATGAGTTTCAGAAAAAAGCAATCCCATACAGTTTATTTGGTTCCTGAGTTGAAGCACAAATTCTCAAAACGAGGCAATCAGTATTATATTTGATTAATTCCCGGCCATCCCAATCAAAAACAGATAAGTTATTAAATAAATTGGGATTCTTGTTACCTATAAATACACTATAAATCCTTTCATCTGTAGCACATAACGCAGAAAAGCCCCAAACAGTCTCCTCTGTGTTTTGGATAGTTCCGGATAAATATTGCACGACCGGAGGATAAAATTTTCGGATTGCTCTTAATTCTATGTTTTGTGATAAATCAAATAATTCAAGGATTCCTCCATATAAAGTTCCTACGGCCATCTTTTTACAATCCGGAGATATCGCAATTGCTGGCGATGACCAAACGGAACGTTCTTTCGGAGTATCTATAGGAAAATCATTGTAATCAGCCACCACTTTTGCATCTGCCAACATCTGAAAACGTTTTTGCTGATCCGACTTTGTTCCCAACTGACCATCTACCAAAAACCTACCATTCCGAAGTTCCCACACCCGGCGTAGTGTACCTCCTAAATCATAAAAAGACCGTTCTTCTATCAACGCTCCCCAATTATCAGCGTCTTTATCAAACTGATAAGTCAATAACTTCATAGAAGATTCGTCATACACAAAATTTTCTTTTCACGTGCATTATAATAGCACATGTTCGCAGTAGTCGCTTCACCCGGTCCCTGCCCTCTTGTTACAAAACTTCCAAGCAGTTGCCCTGTAGTCTTATCATATACCTGCAACCAGGCATTATCTGCCAAAGCCAATATAAAGATATAGTCCTCACTAACAGCCATATCCAAAGGATAGCTGATCAGGAGTTCGTCCGACAAACGATGAGCATGTATTTTTTTCTTTACTTCCGGAAACGTAGGAGGTGCATAAGCACTACGTTGTTTCTGACAAGAACACAAAATAGTTATTAAACAAACATACAGCGACAACTTCTTCCACATATATTAGTCAAGGCTACTTATTGCGATATTCTTTTCTATACTCGCAAAAATAATACATTTTAAATTATAAACACATCTTATTCGTAAAAACATTACCAAATGTTTTACTTAAAGTTCCTTTAACGACGCCACAATATCTTTAATCTGCGGTAGCAGTTCTAAAAAAACAATGAGCAAGACGTAAAACTGATATAATATACATTTTCACGCCCCTGCAAATACCATTCAGCCTTTTGCAAAGCAGATAATTCGTTAGTTTCCGGATGACGCTCTGCCTTATACGAAGTAAAAGCCATCTTTTTAACCCCATTCTTACTATTGACAGACTTATATATCACCTTCACCTGCGTAGTATCCGTCGATGCCCAAATACTGTCTTCCTTAAATATTTCCTGAAAAGATGCACATTTTTGTATTTCCATAATGGTCAATACCGCACCACAACGATCTTTACGTTTTGAATATACTCTCATAAACTTTGTAGTTTCGTATTTCCCATTAACGCGTTTCAAAGGTTCATCATTGCAAGAATGCACAGCAGAAGGACGTTTCCATCCTTTCGGCACCTCAATCACATACGTCTCACCACGCAAAAAGGTTTCTATCGGGTCGTGATACTTGCCCAACAAGTTGGGCACAAAACAAAAAATTCAAAAAAATCAAAATCATCCATTTCATAATCGGGGTAAATTAAATACATAAATATGATCTTCGTCTTCAACAAAAGCTCCATAAATCTTATTTGCAACTTCATCAACGACAAAAGTGTTAATAAAACAATCGAGTTTATATTGTGTAAGTGGTTTTCCTTCCCAATCGAATACTTGGATGTTAGGAGTAGTTTTTCGATTCTCAATTTCCTCTGTTGTCATATCCAGATTTAATGTATAAATATAACTGTCCGTTGCATAGATACTTATAGGATGTATGAATCTCAAATAATCATCCACATCAGGACGTTCTTGCCCGGGAAGAATATCTAAAATAACATCTCTTTTTAATTCTCCATCTTTACCATAAATTCTGAAACGGCGTATATGTTGGTAGAACGAAACGAAACAACTCTTATCAGGCTTAGTGACGGTCATCTTTATATACGCTTGATTCCTGCCCAAAACAGATCCGAAACGTTCCTCTGTTTCAGGATATTCTCCCCATGATTCATGATTTCCGTCAGGATAAAGAAACCTAAATTCTTTTTCATTCTCAAAACCTCCATTACAACAATAACTGCTATCGGAAATACTTATCAAGTCATTAAAACAATTCAATCCATAATTTAAAGTCGAAGTCTGTACGATAGCTTTGTCTTTCTCGACACTAATATGTTTCAGGTTAATTCCGTCTAACACGACAAATCCATTCTTTTGATATTTCACAGGGGTAATAGAAGGAGAACGAAATCATTCGGTCCCTGCCCCTGTGTTCCAAAACTATATTGAAAAGTCAAATCCGGCAAATGGAAGCATTGAAACATAGTATCCATTTTTTCATTGAATACTATCAGATTACTATCACATAAAACTAAACTCCGTGGATACAATAACACCGAAGGAACCTGTATTCTATCGGATTTCAAATTTATGGTATGCTCAAATTGAGCATAATGCATAATCCTATCAGATTCTATACAACTTGATACAGTTATAAACAAAATCCCCCATAAAACATCTAACATTCATTATTTATCTCTTTTAAAATATCTGGCTCTCGATTATAAACCGAGACAGAGTCCGGCAAATATTCTTGCTTTAGTAATGACGACATACCATCCTCATTCTCTTCTACCAAAACTGTTGTCTCCCATCGGTCTTCTTAAAGATCCGTTCGTCCTTTCCCTCCGTATGATTCTTTAAAAATAAGGCTACCCCTTTCGGAATTACATAATTTAAAGAATCTGCTTTTGCCACTTGCCGACCTAACGAATTCCATTTCTTGTCATGCCAATAGAATAATTCATATACATCTCCTTTATGGATAAAATTATCCGAATTACGAGGAATATAAGTAAATTTCTTTATCCGGTGGGGAATGCCAAAATCTAATCCGACCCACCCCTCATCAGGAGTCTTATAATCCATATAAGTATAGGGATTGCCATCATATACTTTGTAATAATCATGCGAGCCGTCTTTCTGAAAACAACCCGGAGTTCCGATGATCCGCCCTTTCAACGCCAACGTATCCGAGGTATCTTCAAAGAAAGCCATCTCTGCTATATTGCAATAACTCCCCTTCGGCCCCTTGTACCGAACATAGCGATAAGACTTTTCTTTCTCCGGAAAAATAGTGTTGTTCAAGCGGAAAGGCCATTGTTTTACATAATACAATGTATCTGCAGAGCGAAACTGCGAATCATTACTTCCTTCAAAAACTCCTCCGGGCATACGAAGGATACCTAAGTCGCAGAACAGCGGAAACTTAAAATACAAGGTTATATCTTCTTTTAAAAATACACACTTAAATATTTTATAATCAATATGTTATAAAGTGAATGGTTTTAATAGAGAAACAAACAAGGAACAAAAACAGGAATTAAAGTGATTTCTCGTTTTTCTATTTGCACTCTGTTTCTTTCTTTTCGTTTGTTTGCTTTCAGAGTGCATTCCGAGCAATTTTATCTGCTCTCATCATTCGAAGAATTTGCTCCTAACTTTAACTAACAAATTATTTGCAGCTCATAAAGAGAATACAAATTATTATCTCTTGAAGTTGTATTGCTTGTAGCAAAGATAATCTTTTTTGTACAGGCAGCCAAAAATGCCTGCCTATATTTAGTTTAATTTAGTTTAGCATATATAAGGCTAACAAACTAAACCAAACTGGATTTTCATGTTACTTTTGTGATTTTCCCATTCTACCCATACAGCCAAAAGAGAAGATAAGCTCTTGCCTCTTTTCTCTTTTCGCTGCGATACTCTTTACTTCATAGACACCTTTTACACACATCCGTACCGAGTAAACTCCCACATGCTCGCATATCAACTTTCGGTCTGCCTGATGGGAATTGTGTCGCAAAGGTATTTGCCATGTCTTTATTGTATGCAAGGTTGTAACCTGAAGGTTCACTATAAAATCTCCACGCTCCGCTTCGCAGAGGTAGTATTTTGTAGTGAAACCCTGCATACATAGCCATGCCACCTGTTGAAGCGACATAATTTCAATCAAGTCCGAAAGTAAGTGAAATGCTACAGGAGGGAAAGTAACAAACTTAAAACTTAGTATTTATGGCAAATTATGCAACCAACATTTTCCACGCAAGAACGGAAAATAAAACAGACCTCGACAAAATAGAGGATTTCTTGGATGACACTTTCAGCGAATTTACCAATCGATATGGTGATAGTGTAGATGCAGAATTTTCCTCTCGTTGGGTGTATCCAGAAGAAGAAATCAAAAAATTGGTAGAATCGTTGGAGGACAAAGATAAAGTCTATATCAAGATTCTAACCTATGAATTTGAAGACGAGTACGTGAGCTTTAGAATATTCTCTCAGGGAGAATGGAAGGTCAAATTAGTAACTGAATGAGTAGAAGAAGATAAAGTAAAATTATGGTCTATCCTACAGCAAAGAGAGATTATTAAATACTGTGACGAAGTAATTTTTACAATTTTACAACATAGAACCATGACACAGATAGCAATGAAATTCGTCCAATGGGATGTGCCCGAATTGGAAAAACTGAAAGATAGCAAGGTTTACAAATTACGGGAACGTCTTGATAATGGCGACAAGTTGAGTCGGGAAGAAAAAAACTGGCTCACCCGCAATGTGAAAGAGTGCTGCCATTTCAAAAGAGGTATCGCTTTAATGGGCTACCGTTTTGACTTCTCCGATGTTCTCAAACGGTATTTCGTGAAACAACACGGACATATTGCCGAATATTATGCCATTGACAAAACCGCACTACGTTCTGTCCTATATGGTCGAATTGAAGATATAATCGAAGTACAATAAAAATCAAAAGAAGCATGAAAGTAACAATTGAACACAGCTTTTGCCCCTATTGTGACGAGGTAACTGAACTTTATTTCCGAATCATTAACACGATTCTTTTTTCTGGCAATGAGGCGGAATTGCGTGAAAGCATGAGACAGTTGGAGAAAAAAACTCCACTTGATGAGTATTTCACATACGGTTACGGTGCACGACACCTTTGGGTTTGCCAGCGACGCCCCAGCGACAAAACCAAAATATTCGAGTATCGTATTATGATGGTTGAATTTCAATGACACCTTGGACAAATATCATCGACTGGCTGGAATGGAATCACCCATTTCAGCCTTACTTCCATTTTCCTTTTATAACTTTTTCTTTTGGCTGCGCCACTTCCTTTTGTAGAAACCAGCCATTCACGCAAAGCGAATTGGAAACCACTTTGTGAAAAGTCTGGTTCTCCCTGCCGTTTTTCCTTCCAGTTCCATTTTTTTTCGATGCAGATATCACTATCCTCCAAGGATGGGCTGCCTACGCTTCTGTCCACTCTTGGCTGACACATTCCTTATGCAGTGACCTTTTTTCTGATTGGACGGTATTCTGTTTGTTACAGTCTCAATTCAAGCCAGGCATGTCTCGCCTTTGTGCCGACATTTGGCTTTGCTCTTTTTCCTTATCATTACCGGTTTACTTGTTTCCCATTTTCCATAATCGCTTTTTATCGAAGCAATCATCATTTTCCTCTGCAAAGATAGTATGCCGACGGGAACGACATGGTTGTCTTGACCAATGGCGTAGCCGCCTCAATCTTCCTTTATCGAGCCTTCGATTTTGCCTGTGGCTAAAAATAAAGCGTATTGACGCGCTATCCTTGGCGCATCCCTTAAACGACATCTACTTTTTAGGCAGTGTAAAAATTGATTTAATAACTTCTAAAAGCAATTCAACATGAAAAAGATTGAAAACAATTTCACAGTAACCGGATTCTTAGGTAAAGACGCTGAAATCCGAGAGTTCACCAACAGCAGTGTCGCACGTTTCCCATTGGCCGTAAGCCGTCAGGAAAGGAATGCCGAGGAAACCAACCGCATTTCAGCCTTTATGAATATTGAGACTTGGCGTAAAAACGAGAATACTGGGTCATTCGACCAACTGACCAAAGGTACGATGCTCACCATTGAAGGCTACTTTAGACCTGAAGAGTGGACCGACAAGGTCGGTGTGAAGCACAATCGTGTTGTTATGGTGGCTGTCAAGTTTTATCCTCCTATCGAAAAGGAGGATGTTCCTGAAAAGCCGGTAAAGCCCGTGAAAAAAGGCAAGAAATAATTCTTGCCTTATCATGAACAAAGCGACCTTCTGGTCGCTTTTGTTTTGCTCATGACCAGATTAATACGCATCATACTTTTATAAGTGGCTGTTGCGATGCCAAGCTCCAAATGAAATCTTCACCCGGTAATACTGTTATACTTAGATCCGCTTGATGAACAGGCAGATTACGATTTTCAATAGAAAAAAGAAGACTCTCTCAATTCCATACCCCTGAGCAGCTTTCCAGTCCCTCTTATAACCATATATTCTTCCCAAAAGTGAGGTTACGTCCGCCGTCCATTAATTTTACAGTGCGAAGTTAAGTCGGACGTGAACCTGCAAGGCGCGTTTCATTTGCAGTCAATGCCGTTCAAATGAAATCCTTCGGATTCCGCTTCCTCCTTGCATTGTTCCCTTCTTCCGCCTTGTGGTTTGCACGTAAAATCAAATCCCACCGGACGAGGTAAAAGCCTCTGAAGGGAAGGGAAAATAAAAAATTAGAATGTATGAAACAAATAATTTGGTCAAGTGATGCTCTATTGGATGAAACAGCAAGAGAGTATTATCAAAATTTCAAGCGAGAAGAACTGGACGATGATGCTTACAAAGTCAGCGATGAAGAGTGGTCGGACGAAGTGTATAATGAATTGGGGGATGAGCGGCAGAACCTAAACAAGGATGTCAATGGAGTCATTATTGCATTTGGAGATTTAGGATTGTGGAACGGAAAACAAGGCTATCAAATTTTGGGTGACAACATTGCCGGGATATTACAATCTACACAGTATGATGCAGAGTGGTACGGTGACGGCTACGATATACGAGGCCGTATGTCGCACCATGATGGCACGAATTATGTTTTGTACCGTGTCGCTGAAAATCGTGACGACGCAGAACAGATTGCCGCAAAAATCTACAACTATGAAATTGACGAGAATGGTTTTCGCCAAGTTAC